>Ga0247814_10000099_pt1 | contig 84204 bp, 97 predicted proteins | sample UWRJL179409R1_FD_179947 | JGI IMG/M metagenome (GOLD analysis project Ga0247814, IMG submission 179947) | Plant litter microbial communities from Arlington Agricultural Research Station in Wisconsin, United States - UWRJ-L179-409R-1 | ecosystem: Environmental > Terrestrial > Plant litter >... | reverse complement strand
AACGGCTTTTTGACCGTTTCAAAGAAAAAATAGTCTAAACACTATTGCACCGTAAGCGGTTTGACCCTATACTTAGGTCAAACAAACAGGTGCTGGAATGCCCCCCTTCCCCGGGGGTATTTCTTTTGTTTAGGGGATTGTATTAGTATCCGCTGAGGGCTACTATAGAACCATATGTTTTACGTACGTAAATCCTCTTTGCCTCAAATTATGCCTAAGGTCTTAACGTGGGAATAGAAACGATGGCTAACCCCGAAAAGCAATATGACGACGCAGCGGAACACGCCGACCATTGGCTTGACCAGGGATTAAGCTTCGAGAGAGCTTGGGACCGGGCAGACCCTACAGGCGAAATTAGAAAAGCCGAAAAAGAGCGTCAGCTGAAAGCTGATCGTGAAGCGCTGCATATGGGCGCACAAGCGACTCGGCAAGTTGAAACCGACAGTCGCTTGGCTGAAATCGAAAAAATCCTCGACCCTAAGGAACGCGAGAAGGCGAAAATCTATTATCTCGCTACGCAAAAAGCCAAGAAGCAAATTCGAGACCGCAACTTTTAAGTTGCGTTATTTTCTTTTTGTTGATTATTAGCTTAAGCGGGTATACAATATGGGTAATTCTTAATTTTTAAGGGGCAATGGGTTATGGCAAGACTACCAGAACAAGGCGGAGATAGTGGACAATGGGGTACAATCCTCAACGACTTTCTTACTCAGTCACACAATACAGACGGTACATTAAAAAATACTGGTCTTATAGCAAGTAAGTACACTAAACCGGCGAATGGTATTCCGAAAAGCGATCTTCACGCTGACGTACAATCCGCCCTCGATTCAGCAGTATCCGGCGTCGCTCCTGATGCTACAACAACTGCTAAGGGTATTGTCCAGCTTGCTGGCGATCTGGGCGGTACATCAGCGAGCCCAACGGTTCCTGGCTTAGCTGCCAAGGCAAATACATCAAGCCTTGCACCTGTTGCAACAAGCGGCTCTTATACCGACCTATCAAATAGGCCAACTATTCCTGCTCAATTTGCACCTGTTGCTGGAACAAACATTACACTTACTGGTTCGTATCCTACTGTTACGGTTAATACATCTGCGACAGTTAACGCTACGGACGCACAACTTCGCGACCGTAGCACTCACACGGGTGCTCAAGCGATATCAACCATTACGAACCTGCAAACAACCTTGAATGCTAAAGTAACAGGGCAGAACGGTATTACTGGCCTCTGGGTAGGCACACAGGCAGAGTATGATGCAATTAGCTCACCTAGCTCTACAACTTTGTACGTCGTTAGTGGAGTTTAAGTATCATGGCGCTTATTAGCGAAACAACCACACTTTATCTAGGTAGCACACCCGTTACTAAAGCGTACCTTGGTTCGCAACAGGTTTGGCCGATTGATCTCGGCGGGGGAGGTGGTGCACCGGCAACCCCAAGCTTCACTTCTATCACCGTAGCTAATGACAAAGCAACGCACGCCTTTACTGCCGTTTCCGGGGCAACGCTTTACCGAATTGAAACAGAGAAGGTAGGATAGGCTATGGCTACTTGGGCAGAAATATTTGTTAAACAAGCAACACTCACGCCACAGTCTTCAACCTCAGCCACAATTGCTTTTGCAGGAGGCCAATCGGCCGCACCTGGTAACAAGGTAGTCTTGATTGTAACTGCCGCTAGTGACACTTCTGTGGTGACGTCGGGGCTGACCAATGCCGGATGGTCTCTTGATTTGTCTGTCGTCGGTTCTCAATGGACATATATATTCTCATTATCTGTAACAGAAGCTGGTTTAAGCCAGGTTACGGTTAATTTCTCAGCTGCAAACCGTCCTGTACTTCACTTACTTGAGCTGACGGGTGTGTCAGTACTCAATACGACAGTGTCTTTAGTTGATGAATATTCAACAGGACCTGTTACGACGACAGTAAATGACGCGATCATTCTTGGTGTCGTGCAGGGTGTTATTAACGGCGGTGAGCCTGAATTTGATATTTGGGACAATTCATTTACTGGGCTTGGTTCAGTTCAATCATATCCTGGAGCGCCGTACGATTTCCCGAATCGAGTAGCAATGGGTGTATCTCGAAGAGTAGTAACGTCAAGCGGTACGTATAGCTCTACGGCTACTATGGGTGGATCAGGTGGCCCAGCTATCCTCGCTTCAATAGGAATGGCGGTAGCGTATCAAATTGGTACGGTTGTGCCTGTAGTAAATGCTGGTGCTAATAAATCAGTGCCGCTCCATAGCCAAGTCTCTCAAACTGCTACAGAAGATAACGGCGGCGGGCTTATTACTGCACGTAGCTGGGTTGTGCAATCTGGTCCAGATAGTGTAGGCCAGACAATCGGTACCTCAGCAGTGCTGTCGTGGACGCCAACTGTCGCTGGAAGCTATACACTTCGCTATAGTGCGACAAACTCAGCTGGTACGTCATATGATGACGTCGTAATAGCTATTATTGCCCCGGTTATAACGACAAAATCCAGCTCACCAATGGATGCTACGCTTTCTGCCGGTATATGGCGGTCACGTATTAGAGCTGAGGGTCCTGGAGGTACAAGTTCGTATTCAGCGTGGTCGACACCATTCGCTGTAAATATGGGTTCACTCGACTTTAACCTGTCGCGTATTCCCTGGGAAGGCGGCTCGAGCTACTGGTCGCAGTTTAGCCGCGCTAATGCAACCGGTTGGACAAACCCTACACACTTCCCAATCAGCGTATTCTTGGGTAAAGCAGACCCAGCACATGTAACCTCTCTTAAAGATGCTGGGATTAACCTCTATATGGGTGTTGAGCACAGTCCTGGAATTTATCCGCTTACCAACGTTACAAGCCAAGGCGTATACGCCATGCCAAACATTAACGAGTGGACACCGGCAGAAGTCGGCAATAACGACATGGCTGTTTCTTGGTTTATTTCTGATGAATTTGATATGGGTATGGGTGTAAGGGTTCAGCCGGGCGACCAAACTACTTGGCTTGCAGAACAACAAGAATGGGTAGACCTTGCGAATTCCTTTAACGACGGACGCTTCCATCATGCGAACTTTGGAAACGGTATCCTGCGCACATACTGGTCTCAAGTGAATGGTGCCATGGAAGCTCACGTTGCATTGATGGATTCGTCAAGTGCTGATAAATACACCTACACAAGTCCGGACGTAGAAGGAATCATTGATGGCGTGCATGATGCCCCTGATTGGCCTAACGGCGTGCCTGTGCCACGGGCATACTCATATGGTTGGCAGGCTGACCAAATGAAGCGTTTTCAAAACCCGGCGAATCCTAAGCCAATTTGGACATTTATTGAAACAGCAAAACCGTTCTTAACCGAAACTGGCGCACGGAGTATTGCACCTGATGAAATTGAAGGAGCGGTATGGTCTGCACTTATTCACGAAGCACGTGGAATTGCTTATTTCCAGCATAATAATGACGGACGTGATACGTATTCTATTGTTGGCATTCCAGAAGTTCACAATAAGGTAAAAGCAATTAACGCTAAAGTAAAATCGCTGGCTGCAGTGCTTAATACTCAATCTTATTACAACACTACTGTCGACGTGAATAACTTTACGTACTACCGCTACACGTTCAATAACGGTACTGACACAATGCTTAAAACGCATGGCGGGTTCGCATATATCTTCGCCGGTATTGGTATGGGGCATGCGTTGGGCACCAAGACGTTCACCGTTCCTGTTGGCGTTGCTGGTACGACCGTTGAAGTAGTGGGCGAGTCGCGAAATATCAACGTAGTGAGCGGTTCATTTAGTGATACTTTTGCAAATGAATACACGCACCACGTGTATAAAATTAGTTTGTAATAGGCCTCGAAAGAAGCGAGCTGCATTGACTTTTTATAACGTTTATGCTATTATATAAACAATGAATCGACTTAACGACACCCCAAGTTACGACCCATACGCAAATGAGATTGCAGCCATGGCTGGCCAACCTGTTGACCGAGACCCATTTGGTAGTGATAGGGAAGTTGCAAGGCTTACTGCGCAAGAAAAACAAGCCGCTGAACTGCGAGCGCAAAATAAGCTAAATTTGGCACACCAAGCCTTAGCTGCATCTGCGTCGTCTGCGCCTGAATATAGTGACCCCGACGCGCCAAAACGCGACCGAGTTAAATTACGCCGACCTTTATAACGTTTCTAAGTAAGGAAATAAATGAAAAAACCATTTAATAAGAAGTTTTCAATTCCAAAGCTAGCTATTTTCGGTGCGCTGCTTTTAGCTGTAACACCACTCGTAAAACAGTTGTTAGAAAAAGTACTGACTGCACCATGCAGTACTATTTATGGAATTAAGGAGTGTGGTCCTGAGTTGAATATTCGCAATGATTCAATACTCGAGGTTGCTCAAGGAGCTTGGATTGCTTTTGGCGCGTTGATACTTGTAGTTGGCATTGTGCTGTACATCAAATACCGTCGATAAAATAAATTCTGGTGGGGCTGGATAGAGTTGAACTATCTACCAAGTGGTTATGAGCCGCCTGCTCTGACCGATGAGCTACAGCCCCGCACGAGCTATTATACTATGTATTTCAATCTGTTGAGATATAATAGTTATGAAGGTGCTTATGCCTGATATAAACATACGAAAAATCATCTATACCATTCGTCACAAATACCTGACGTTTAATAACGTTGTCATCGCGGCAGCTTTTCTTATTGCTGCCAGCTGGGTATGGGGTTCACTAGAGGTGATGCAGCGAAATTACGCACTCCAAAAAGAGGTTGATATCAAAGAAAGGCAACTGCAACTTACAAAACTGCAGCGCGATAGCCTTGAGCTTCAGAAGAAATATTACCAAACCGATGAGTACAAAGAGCTGGCCGTTCGCGACACGTTAGGCCTTGTAAAACCAGGTGAGAAATTATTAATTTTGCCAGTCAATAGCGCAGCTGCGACTGCAGCCGATGCTCCGAAACAGCAAGTAGTTGTTGCCCCAGAGTCTTCGCCAAATCTTCAACAATGGTTGAATTTCTTGTTCGGCGGCAATAGTAAAAGTATTAATACGAACGACGATTCGGAATAAAAAAGGCGCCCATAGGGGCGGGCGCCTTTAAAGAAAAGTGGAGTTGTTAGGTATTATTCGTCAAAACCGAACGAAATACCAAAGTCTGATTTTTTATCACCATCAACGCTCGTGGCGCTAATATCGGTAATAACATTTTCTAGACCATCCTCGGTTGCAACACCAAGGCCAAGTTCGTTACTCTCGTCACCATCAGCGCTGGCTGCGTTGACGTGAGTTGTAATGTTTTCTAGGTCGTCAGTTGTTTCAATACCAACGGCTGCCTTTTGGGTTTCGTCACCATCAGTGTTTTGTACTGCTGTACCAATACCAAGGTTCTCTAGCCCATCTTGACTCGCTACACGGATACCGGCTGATTGTGATTCATCACCATCCTGTGAGCTAATACCAGTACCTAAGTTTAGGTTGTCAAAACCTAAAGCGTTGGTTGCTGGACTAAACGCAAGTGCTGCGGCTAGCGTCGCTGTTGCTACTACGGCAACTGCAATAATGCTTTTATTAGTTGTTTTCGATTGATTTGCTACTGCTGAGTGATTAATATTGCTCATACTATAGCCCCTTTCGATTAAATGCTTCGGAAGAACTTTTGTGTCTTCCATGTACCAAGCTTAGAATGGAATCGAATATGGGTTTGTAAGGAACCTTACGGAATTAAACAAGATATTTGTTAGTAACAAAGGTGGCAATTACACTAAACAATTTAAAATTTGTTTTTCGATGGTAATATCAACACGCGTATCGGCATCAATTGTAATAAGTTCACCATCGGCTTGGGCAACTGTTTTTTCGACAGTCTCAAGTGAAAATGCGTCAGTCTGGTGGTCTTCCTTTAGCTTAACAAGTGACGCTTGGAGCAACAGGCCGATAAGTTTCAACTTATTTTCATGCGTTGAAATAGTTACTTCAAACTTACCGTCATTCATTTTCGAAGGGCTTGAAACGTTGAGGTATTTAGACATTTTGTCAGCATTGCTCATAATGATGCTATCGAATTTTCCAACTTTGCCGTCAATCTTTAACCTAACTGGGCTAATAGTAAAAAGCGTACGAATAACCAACCAAGTTTCGTTGAACCTGTTGAGTTTGGTTTTGTTAAGCTCTTTACTTACCATTGATGAGATGCCAAAACCAATATACGAGTGAGCGTAGCGGTGAAGTGATTTTTTATTTGCGGTGTAAGAAATCTTTAAAAGGTCAATTTGCTTCGTTTTTCCATTCATCATCAAATCGATAGTATTTTCGGTGTGAACATTGTGGTAGTGGTCGTTGGCATTTCCAGCTGGAAGTAAACCTGTTGTTGGCGTATAGCCTTTGTTCTGTGCTCGCATAGCACCGTTTACTACTTCGTTGTAGCCGCCATCACCACTTGATGAGAATATCAGCGGACTTTTTGTTCGCTTGGAAATTTTATAAGCGAGCTTTTCGGCATGGCCAGCGTACTTTGTTGGAATTAGTTTTACCTTTTGTTCAGGAATGCGATTTTGAATTTCACTTTTAAATTCCTCGGCCAAAGTTTTACTAGAACCGGTACTATTTGGGTTGTAGATGATGGAGACAGTAGTATAGTTCATTCATCTAGTATACTAGAGTTATGATTCAAGACATTTTATTTGCCTTTTGGTTCCTTTTGCCTGCAGCGGCAGCTAATATGATTCCTATTTTTGCCGCTGCAATCCCTGCTTTAAAGAAGTACGATGCGCCTATTGATGGCGGTAAAACCTGGCGTGGCCATGAGCTTCTTGGCCCACACAAAACCTGGCGGGGGATTATCGCTGGCATTATTATCGCGACATTCGTTTTATGGCTGCAGCAAGTTTTAGTTGCAAACTTTGCCTGGACCGAATTTGTCACCGATGGTGTAGATTATGCCGCACTACCACTGTTTATCCTGGGTCCATTGTTTGCTATTGGCGCACTTGGTGGCGATGCAATTGAAAGCTTCTTCAAGCGCCAGCGAAACATTAAGTCTGGTGGCTCATGGGTACCATTTGACCAACTGGATTACATTATTGGTGCAGTGCTCGTAACGCTCTTCTTCGTTATTCTTACACCTGTACAATATTTTTGGATATTTGTTGTTTGGTTTATTGCTCACTTGGGCGCAAGTTATCTTGGGTACCGGCTAGGGCTTAAAAAAGACCCAATTTAATTCTGGTCGCGACCAGTTGCATATTGCCATAGCGCATATAGGCCAAGTACGAGCGACAGGCCAATAATTATATATACGCCAACTGCTAGCCAAACGGGGTTACCAGAGGCTTTTACAATAAGCAAACCAACAATTCCAACCCATGTTAAGGCCATGCTTAATTTGCCCGGACGGGTAGGATGCACGCCAACGCCTTTCCCTTTTTTATAAAGAATCAGCATAGGAATAACAACCTGTGGAATGATGAGCGCCAAGATAATCCATAGGTTTGTCACGTCGGCCAGGATGATGACGATGATAGTGAAGAGCGTTCCGATTTTATCTGCAACAGCATCGAAGGTTTCACCAAGCGGTGATTTGGTACCAGTTTTATCGGCAACAATACCATCGACGATATCAAGCAGGCGGCCAATCGCTAAGAAGATTAACCCTGACCAATATTGCTGGTTCATAATACAAACCAGACCGTAAAGTACGATACCGAAACCGATAATAGTTACGGCATTTGCGGGCGTAACCCAGCCGCCCGTTGCGGCTGCAATTTTTTGAAATGCATTATGGTTTGATGCTTTGGTATTTTCCCAATCGGGTTTTGCAGAGGTGCGGTGTAAGTTCATAGCCTCATTATAAGCGAAGCAGTGAGAATTATTACATACTCATACGCATTACCTTTATAAACTAGAATGACGATTAACTGATAATATTTCAAAGGAGTAATTATGCCTGATGTAACTGTTAACAGCCAATTGCTAGGATTAAAAGAATTAAATGTACACGTTGAGGACACCGGTGGCGAGGGTCGACCGGTCGTGCTTGTACATGGATGGCCGCTCTCTGGCGCATCCTGGAAAGAGCAAGTACCCGCATTAGTAGATGCTGGCTACCGTGTTATTACCTATGACCGACGCGGTTTTGGTGAAAGCGATAAACCTTTGACTGGGTATGATTACGACACCTTCACAGACGACCTGTCTGGTTTACTAGAAGCCCTGGATGTTCGTGACGCAACTCTCGTTGGATTTTCAATGGGTGGAGGTGAAGTGGCCCGTTATGTTGCTAAGTACGGTGAAGACCGATTACGAAGTGTCGTGTTTGCTTCTGCTATTCCACCGAAGCTTATGAAAACACCAGATAACCCAGAAGGCCCGCTGGAGGCATCTCAAGCTGCCCAGATGACAGCCGATTTAACAAAAGATGAAGATGCGTTTTACGATGGTTTTATGACCCAGTTCTTTTCAGCAAATGGTGACGGGAACGTGCTTATAAGCGAAGAGCAGCGTCTCGAAGCGTTGACTCTTTGTCATCAAGCCAGTAAAGTTGCGGCGTTGCAAGCGATGCAAGCTTTCGGCACTACTGATTTTAGGGACGATTTACCACTCGTAACTGTTCCGACGTTAGTTATTCACGGTGATTCAGACGGCATTGTGCCATTTGAAGGCTCAGGTAAGCGAACGCACGAAGCGATTCCACAAAGCCACTTACATGTGATTGCTGGTGGTCCTCACGGGGTAAATGTGAGCCATGCGGATGAGTTTAATGATGAGTTGTTGAAGTTCCTCGAAGTTTAAACTTTAGATTCTAAGCCAACAAAAAAGAACTAGTCGAAAGGCTAGTTCTTTTTTGTGACCGATTTCTTTTCAATTAAGTATTTGATGATGCCGGAAATAAAGAGCACTAGTCCTACAATTACCACTAATCCGGTTCCAATATAGACACCCGAAGCACCGGCAATTACGCATGTAAGATTGCAAGAACTCTCTTCGCGCATGACCTTATATATTTCATTAATGACTATCCAAACCATTGGGGATAAAACAATGAACGCGATACCGGTGGCTATTAAAACAGAACTGTCCTTTGGTAAATTCTTATTTATTTTTTTCTTCGTCATATTTCCTGTCCGAGTTTATGTAAATTATTTCTATAGTAGCATAAGCGATTAGTTATGAAGTGGCGCGTCATTATTCTTGAACAAACAAAAAAGACCTCGAAACGAATTTCGAAATCTTTCTTGGTAGCGGGGGTAGGATTTGAACCTACGACCTTGTGGTTATGAGCCACACGAGCTAACCGGGCTGCTCCACCCCGCGATACATCGTCCATAATAACAGATATGACGGTTGTTTGCAAGGCTCCGCGGCAGTGCTTACGCTAATTTGCTGGCAGCTACTCGAACAGCTTCACTCCATGAAAGGAAGGCGTGCGGAGTATCGGCAAGCTGCGCTGCAGTCAGGCCAACTTTCACTGCAAGTGCAAGTTCGTGGATGATTTCGGCAGCGTGTGGTGCGACAACGGTTGCACCGATAATTACTCCCTTTTTGTCGGTGATGATTTTGACAAAGCCATCGCGGAAATCGGCAGTGTTACTTCGGGCAATGATGTTCAACGGCGCCAATGCTTTATTAACTGGAAGGTCGCGTCGGTGACAGTCATCTTCAGTTAAGCCAACTTGAGCAATTTCAGGAGTAGTGAATATAAGACTTGGCGTTCCGGTGTAATCTGGCACAACGCTGGTTCGTTCGAAAATGTTATGGGCAACAACTTTGCTTTCAAGCAATGCAGAGTGGGTGTGGCTGCCGCGGCCAAGCACATCGCCGGCTGCGTAAATGTGCTTCACGCTAGTTTGTAAGAAATCAGTGACTTCAATACCTTTTGGCGTATATTTTACTGATGCGTTATCGAGCCCAAGGTCAACATTTGGCATACGGCCAGCTGCGATAAGAATTTCATCGGCCTTTACGAACTTTTCAACACCACCGCGGGAGATAAGAATCTTTTTACCAAGGCCTTCTTTTTCAACAGAAAGTACTCGTGAAGAGGTGAGGACAGTTGCGCCCTTTTGCTCAGTTAATACGCGTTCAATTAATTCGCCAACTTCAGAATCTTGGTGAGGCAAAAGGCGACTGGCTTGTTCGGCAATATATACTTTTGTGCCAAAGATGGCCATAAGTTGTGCAATTTCAACACCGTAGCTACCACCGCCAACGATAAATAGGCTTTTAGGCGGTCGTAGGGCCTCTAGGATGGTACGTGGAGTAAAGAACTTAATAACATCAAGTCCTTGGATGTTTGGCGTTACCCAGCTTGAACCGGTGGCAACGAGGAAGAAGGCAGCAGACAGGTGACGACGGTTAACGGTAATTTCATGCGGAGTTAAGAAATGAGCTTTGCCATTAAATGCACTGACGCCATTCTTTTCATAGAAACGACGGTTGTTAGCAATACCGGTTCGTTCAATAGCGAGGTCTTTCCAGGCGCGAATAGAAGGGTAGTTGTAGCCCAGTGTTGAAGTGCGCAGGCCGAAACGGCTGGCGTGGCGGGCTTCATCGTAAATGCCAGCAACGTGTAAAAGTGCCTTTGTTGGAATGTCGCTCCAGTTTGGCGAATCACCACCAAAAGTATCTTCTTCAATAATTGCAACGCGCTTACCAGAACGAGCGGCAATCGTAGCAGCTACGCTTCCGCCGGCGCCGCTTCCGATAACAATCAGGTCATAGTCAAATGTATGTTTTGCCACTGTTTATTTCTCCTTATAATGTCGATCGATGATGTTCGTATAAATAGGCCGCGTCTGGATGATGGGTTTTCAGGTAGTGAGCTGCGGTTCTTCGTAAATCTTCGCTGGTTACCTCTGGTCTGTCATGCAGCCATTCCGCTACTTGTCCTGTAATGTGCCGGCTAATGCTGTCTGCGTGCCCTGCTGGTACGCCACAGCTTACACAGGCGGCGACAATGCTGTTACGCAACTTGTCTGCGTTAAAATGCTCAGTGTCAGCACGGTGGCCATGACCGTGGCGTTTCACGATAAGGGTTTGCCCACCTTCGTGCATTACAAAGCTCCCGAAGCTTCTGCAACAACTTTGCTAATGTATACAAAGAACCCGAGTGCAACCAAGGCGCTACCAGCGCTAAATTGCAAAAAGCCCTTGTTGTCTTCGCGCCATTTCTGGATTTTACCGATAGAGTGGCCACTGCCAATAAGTGATGAAACGACCATAAGGCTTGAGAGTGAAATAATGACGTAAATAGCCAGGCCGGCAATTTGCCAAACTCCAGGAAGTTCAAGTAAGACCAAAGCGCTAATAACCATTGAAGGAATGATGAATATTAGTTCGCCGACAACGCTTGTGAGGCCAAGGCTGAATGCTTCGACGCTGCGCTTTGTCGCTTTGCTGCGGTCAGTAAGATGCTCTGCGAATGAGCGAGGAATCCAAAGTTTTGTACCTTTTTCTTTGCGGAAGTAAAACAACCAAACTGCAACGCCAATTCCAAATACCAGGCCACAAGCGATTGCCCATACAACCAACGGTACTTCAATCGGTCCAAAGCTATGAAGCAGCAGTAGGGAAATGAATGACAAAACCAGAAGGGTCATGACGCCAACACCGGCAATAAAGCCCCAACTTAGACGTAGTACTTTTGCTTGGGAACGTTTAGCGCCAATAGCGTGTCCGCTAAGCAACGTTAAGACACTCACGCTCAGCTGAAAACTGGCATGGATGAGTGCCGCGAGGGCGACAATTGCGAGAGAAGAGGGGATGTCCATAATGTTTATTTTTTTATTAACCTCTGACTAAGTTATACCATAAGCAGAACAGGGGTGTCAAAGAAAGGGCATAGTAGCCGTATATGAGTATTGACATTTTATCAAGCTTATGCTAATATACATACATAAGACAACAAAAACAAAAAAAGGCAACAAACAAAAATGGAACTTACCCAATCGATTATTGAACCTGTCACAATGAGTGAGGTATTAGAACTTGCAACCTGGGACAAACCCCGTTCAAGTGAAGATTTACGAGATTTTATTTCAAAACGTAGCTCAATTGCTGGTATCTAAAAACGACAAAATAATGGTGGGGGAGTTCTAAAACGAGCACTCCCCTCTTTTTTTGGTTATTTAATCCCCTAGCTCAAGTTTGAGCTTATCAACCGAAACGGTGAGTTTTTGACGGCTGTATTCTACAAGCTCTTCATTACGAAGTTCGGATAGCATGACTGAAGTTGTTTCACGGGTTGAACCAATCATTGAAGATAAGTCTTGGTGGCTAATTCGGAGGCCATGTGCGTAAAGGTCCACGACAGAGTCGGCACTTAAGCGTTCGGCTAAATAAAGAAGTGTCCGCATCAAGCGCTCTTTAACAGTTGCGGTATCGACAGCGTCAATTCGTTGTAAGAAATCATCGTAGTGAAGTGACATGTTTTTGGCAATTTCACCCATAAACGCATGGTCTTTTTCGGCATGTTCTAATAGGTCTATTTTATCGACGCTGTAATAACTACCATCCGTGAGGGCTGTATAAAAGAATCGAACGTTGCCACGTTTCGAAAAAAGTTGCTCGGTTGGTGCAATGTCGTAGCGGCCAGCAATCCATACGAGGCGTTCAACTCCGTTGGCGTTGATTGATGTCACTTTAATGAAGCCGTCGCGAATTGCCATAAGTTGGCTGCCAGAATCGCCTTTTTGCAACAAAAGCTCGCCTCGTTGAAAGGTTTTGAGGGGGAAGTTTTGAATATAGCTGGCTATTTCCATAGTCTCACCATTCTATCATGTTTGTAAGATAGCTTACAAACAACTATGCAAGTGGTGAACTGTTTGTAAGAGGTGTTGTACCAATAACGGTATTATCAAGGTTTACGACGTTGCCGGTATTAGCTGCAAATTTAATGGCAATTGCATATTCAGCGGTCAAACCTGGTTCCATTGTATTGTTTGAGAATACGTTGTCACAGCCCATTTTGATTCCCGGTTGTAATATTCCAAAGCCATCGACGTACGGAGAAAGGAATTGAGATGGAGGATCTTCGACTTCGGTGGCAAAACCATAACGGCGTGTATTGATACATTGATTACCGCTGACAACACAGGCCTGGCCTTTAATATCAACCCATTGCTCAGCGCCATTTGCGCCAGATATGTTAGAACCGTCAATAATGTTGTTCTGGATGATAGTTCCGGTCGTGCCTTCTTTGACATCAAGTGCTTCAGCTGGGAAACGTCGAAGTGTATTGCCGATAAAGCTATTGTTGTCACTTTTATCCGGGAAACCAATCATTTCTTCTGGCATGCGGCTGGCACGGTCAGTAACACTACCCCAGTTTGAGTATGCAGAACCAACGTACAGCGCTTCGCCGAAACCAGGTGTTTCTTCACCAACGTCCTGGACGGTACAGTTTTGGACTATGTTGTTACAACTTTCGTTGCGAAGGTGGATACCTTCTTGTTTCATATTTTGAACTGTGACGCCATCAATAACGCATTCCCGTGAAGTATCAAGAATGATGCCCTTTAAGTTATTTTGCAGGACAATTGGACCGGTAACGTTCCAGTGTTCTGCTTTGTAAAGCCATAAACAATAGCCACGTAGGCTACCACCGTCAAAAATTGTACCGGCTGCCCCTACTAACGTAATAGGTTTTGCAGCTGTACCGCGACGGTTTGGTGTTTTGAATGAACCGGTATAAGTACCACTTGCTACTTGGATAGTATCGCCTGCATTAGCAAGATTAAGGGCGGTAATAAGTTCGTCGGCATTTGTGACATTTCTTGTTTGAGCTGCAGGGGCTGGGTAGAAACCCCCCGTACCTTCACCTATGTATTTTGCGCGGTACGCTACAGTTACGGCGGCGTAGCGACGAGAAGCCGAAATAGTTGCGTCAGCTGTTTGATAGCCATAATTGGGTGTTGTCCTCCAGGCTGTTTGAAGGCCACGGATAGAACTTGGGATACCACCTGTACTGTAGGCTAATTTTGTGAAACCTGCTTCGGGCGTAAATGTAATAGCACTGTCGTTACCGATAATACCGTACGCAGTAAAGAGCATTGGATTCCCATGCGTTGTTTCAACGGTGCCTTGGAGAATTTGAGCTTGAGCGGTGTCTGCTGAGCCAGCCGAAACATCTTCAACGGTACCGGAAAGGTTAACGAAATCATAGGCCTGCATACTGCCCCTGTTACGCATTTGGGGAACGGTTGAACCATCAACGAATCCATAAAATTCCACAGTAATAACACCACCAACTGGAAGTGCTGTAACATTATGAGCACTTAAAATGTGCACAGAAGTAGTAACACCACTAAGAATGGTGTTGTCGAGCTTGTATTTATTGCCGACTGAATCGGTTACTACGAGGTCTGGCCCACCATTGATTGCAACGGCTATGATAATAGAATGCCCAGCTGGGGTTGAGTGAGTCGCTGTCATGCTGACTGAAAGTACATCAGTGTCAATGGGTACAGGGTTACCGATATTATCAACCATCGCAGGTGCTGGACCATTAATTGGCTCAGAGCGAACTAATTGGTGAAAACGTGCGGTCCTTAAACTCATGCAAGGTCGCCTGTAACTATCCATTCATCGGTAGCGCGTTTGCGAAGCCCAATTGTTGACCACTGTTTCCTGGTCGTTAAAGTAGTAGGGGTTCGAAGTGTTACACCGCCTGCTGGTACTAAGATGATTTGAGCCGTACCAGTTTGGACGACTTCGATAACCGTACCAACTGGGAAGCCGACTGAACCAGAAGCAGGAACGGTAAGGTTGGCAGCAGAAGAAACATTCATTTCTATTGCTTTGCCGTCGTCGTCGAGCACGAGCGTATATGCGCTGGTAACCGTTTTAGCAGCTACGTGCTCTACGGCTAAACTTGTAAGTAATTTATTTGTCCATTTCTGAGAAACGCCATTGTATACGAAAGAGTGATCCGTTGCAGGATTGTTTAACGATACATCAGATGCCCCAGATATTCCGCTGCCACCAGGATTAAATGCCATGTTAAATTTATAAACCAAACTGCATTAGATAATGCTTATAGTAATCTTTATAGATATAATACCCTAAAAATCATTTCGATACTACGCTGTGGCATGAAAAAATCCCACATAAAGTGGGATACTTTCAATGGTAGTAGCGACAGGAATTGAACCTGTGACCTCGAGCTTATGAGTCTCGCGCTCTAACCAACTGAGCTACGCTACCAAATACTACAGAGATGATTTTATCAAAATACTACCTCTTTTACCAGAGATAGCTTGATTGAATAGGTTTATTGTATTTCCGCGAGCTCTTTATCGATTGCCATAGTCCTATCAAGAACCTGACGATTAATAGTGTCGCGTTCTGCTTTTAACTCAATTACCCTTGCTTCAAGCTGGGCTATTTTAGGTTCCAGCGCTTGAGCTTCGGCTTCGTGTTGGTCGGCCTCTTGATCATATCGCTCAGCTTGTATCAGGTGACGATCCCTTTCGCCCTGTTCATGTTCTGCTATGTAACCGTCAGCTTGGCTGCGTTCAGCAACTGCGAGCCGTTGGGCAGCTTGAGCTTCTGCTCGGTGTTTATCAATTTGCTTCTGAATATATCTAAGATTATTATCCATAAAATGAACCTCCTGCTGTTTCTATTATATAATAGATATATCCACGCGATACTCACTGGCCTTGAAGGCTAAGCGTCCCTCGCGAAAGGTTGAGTCATTCATCGTCTTCGGACTCCCAAACAGCTTGAAACGGGCTAGGGAAGTACGGGCGAACAATTCTAATCGTTTCTCGAATAAATTTAAACGAGAATTGTTAACTATGAATGATGAAATCTTCTTAAACGAACCAGTAAACGTAATTGCGACCTTTGGTGGCGGGCATCATCCGTGTAAGCCTGTTATGTTTAAACGGGCGAATGGGCGAGAGGTAAAGGTGACTGAACTTGGGTTGCGCCATCCCCTGCCCCGGGGCTCTAAAACAATGCACATATTTGACGTAACGGACGGCGGGGCAGATTACCGACTGCAGTTCGATAGTGAACTGTTGACGTGGCATTTAACGATGGAGGCAGACCATTATGAATAAAACTGAATTCAATGAAGAACGTCCGCTTATTATGCACATCGATTTAAATAGTTGTTTTGCGACTGTTGAACAGCAGGCCCGGCCGTTGCTTCGTGGCAAACCGATTGCAATCGTAAACCGCAAAACTGAACACACGGCAATTATTACGGCTAGCTATGAAGCCAAGGCTATGGGTGTGAAGGTGGGTATGAAACTACGTGAAGCGAAGCTTTTATGCCCGGGTATTATCGCTATCGAAAGTGACCCGTCGAAGTATCGTTTCGTGTACCACAAGCTACTCGATATTATGAATGACTACTCAGCACATGTGACTATGAAAAGTATCGACGAGGGGATTATTGATTTTCATAATACCAGTGCCGATATTGCCGGTCGCGACTTAGTAGAAATCGGACTCGAAATAAAACAGCGTTTAAAAGACGAAATTGGGGTATGGATGCGTTGCAACGTGGGTATTGCAACAAATCGATTCCTCGCTAAAACTGCAGCTGGACTTCACAAACCAGACGGACTCGATGTTCTAACGTCGCAAAATATAAAAGAAACATTAGCCGGTATGAAACTGACCGATTTAACGGGTATTGCACACCGCAACCAGGAACGGCTGAATAGCGTCGGTATTTTCACTCCCCTAGAATTTTTAGATGCTGATGTCGTCACACTTCATAAGATTGTATTTAAGAGCGTTGTTGGTGAATGGTGGTACAAACGCCTGCGAGGCTTCGAGGTGGACGATGTTGAAACGAAATTGGGGCGGGTAGGTAGGCAGTACGTACTTGAACGGTTTGATTTATCGCATAAAGAAGTGCTGCAACGATTGCATCATCTGTGCGAATCGGTGGGCAGTCGCATGCGGTCCCAGAACTTGGCGGCAAGGGGAGTATATGTGTACGCAAAAAGTACCGAACATGGCTACTGGCATTCGAGTGCTATGTCTCCCCTGCCCTTTTATAGCGACCAATCTATTTATGCCCAAGTACAGCATTTAATGGCAAAGGCGCCGGACGGGCTAAAGGAAATAGGGCTTCACTGTTACGAACTGGTGCCACTTGAAAATGACCAAATGAGTTTGTTTGCTGACCAGATTGCCCATGAACGCCACGTCGTTGATGCGATTGACGATATTAATAAACGCTACGGCGACCGCACGCTTCATTCGGCCGATACACTCGGAACGGGCATTTACGTATCGCAGAAGATTCCATTCGGCAGCACCCGCTACCTTTAACAGCTTCGCCGTAGGTGTTATAATAAAGAAAATTACATAAATCTTAACGGGAGACTTTTTATGTCAGGACACAGCAAGTGGTCAACTATTAAACGCGAAAAAGGTGCTAAAGACGCGAAGCGTGGTGCCGTATTTACTAAAATTGGAAATCAAATTGCAATCGCAGCTCGCGGCGGCATTGACCCTACTATGAACTCATCACTCGCTATGGCGATTGAAAAAGCAAAACAAGCGAACATGCCAGTTGCTAACATTCAACGTGCTATTGACCGCGTTTCAGACAAAAGCGCTGCTCAACTTGAAGAATCAACTTACGAGGCTATGGGTCCAGGTGGAATCGGTATTATTATCGAAACCGCTACAGACAACAAAAACCGTACTTTCCCAGATGTTCGTACCGCGCTCACTAAAAACGGTGGCCGTATTGCTGATGCCGGAAGTGTGATGTTCCAATTTACTCGCAAGGGCGTAATTAACGTCGCTGCTAGTGGGGAAGACGCACTATTAACCGTTCTTGATGCTGGTGCTGAAGATGCTGTCGAAGAAGGCGACGAACTTATTGTATACACTGACCAAAAAGACCTCGCAAAAGTCCGTACTGCAATTGCTGAAGCCGGTTTGACCGTAACGAGTGCTGAATTACAATACGTTCCAAACAATAACGTTGCTGTAGAAGGCGAAGAACATATCAATAAAGTTTTGAAACTTCTTGATGCACTCGATGACTTAGATGATGTGACAAATGTTCACACAAATGCCGACCTTGGCGACGAAGAATAATTCTCAAATTTAAGCTTTTTAATCTATAACTAGTTCATTTTCCATCTCTATACTAAGAGCATGCTGAAGAAATGTTATGGACTGTTTTTGGGTTTGGTGGTTCTAGCGGGTAGTGCGTGCGTAACCCCTACGCACGCTTCTTCAGCATCCATTATTATAACGAACGTAAGGGCGGGAAGTCAGGCAAGCGCTGCAGAGGAAGGCGTGGTGCTGTACAACAATTCGTCGTTTGAAGTTGATGTAACGAATTGGTGCTTAATCAATAAATCGGTCGTAAAGTTTGCATGTTTTACACCAGCATCTCAATATGAAGTTATTAGCATTCCGGCCTATAGTTACGCAACGCTTGTATCTACAAAGGTAGTGCATAATGACAACCAAGCAAATTACTCGGTAGTCTACGAACCGGCCGCAAGTAGCAGTGGTAGTATCGTTGCAGGTTCTGACACCGTCTCGCTTTTCGATGCTGGTAGCCAACTTATCGATCAATTCACTTGGTCCTCAAGCGTATCGTCATCGCAACAATGGGTGCGCACAAAATTGTCACTTTTGCCAGATTTGTATATCGATACCGATGCTTCAATTGATTGGCAAAAGGTTGCGTTTAGTGAATTTCCAATAAGCCAAGTGCAGTACCATGAAGATTTGCCAGACATTCCGCCTGAAGAGCCTATCGAAGAACCCGAAGAGCCGGCCGATGACCCGGGTAACACCGACCCGACGCCGCAACCCGAAGTACTATTACCGGCAGTTATTACCGAGCTTTTACCGAATGCCGTTGGGAGCGATACCGGCAATGAATTTATCGAACTATATAACCCAAATGAAACAGCGAACATATCCCTAAAAGGGTATAAATTGGCAGTTGGTCCAGCCCTTGAAAAGGTGTATATCTTAAGTGAATATATGTTGAAGCCGGGTGAGTATAAAGTATTCACAAATGCAGAACTCGGCTATAGCTTATTAAATACCTCAAGTCGCGTTACTCTATTCGTGCCAGCCGGTGAGATTGCGAGTGAAGTTCCGGCTTACAGTGCGCCGCCCGATGGCGAGTCGTGGGCACTTATTGAAGACGGCTGGCAATATACAAGTCAGCCAACTCCCGGTGCGCTCAATATAAAGAGTGTATCAAAGGGCGAAGAGGCTTCGGCCAAATCAGCGACAACTTCAACGCCTAAGCCGTGTGCTGCTAATCAGTACCGTAGTCCTGAAACGAATCGCTGCCGCCTTATTAGCTCAACAAATGCAGCTTCGCCAACGCCATGCAAAGCAGGCCAAGAACGCAACGAAGAAACGAATCGCTGTCGGAAAATCGCCACCACAACCGCCACCGTATGTAAGGAAGGTCAAGAAAAGAATCCAGAAACGAATCGCTGTCGCAACATTAAACAGTTATCAAGCGTAGGTTTTGGTGTGAAAGGTGCAACGACGAAACAACAAGGTGGCATGGGTTGGTATATGTGGGCGGCCATTGCTGGCATCGTGTTACTAATCGTCGGCTATGGGGTTTGGGAATGGCGCGAAGAGTTAAAGAAACTATTCCAAGCTGCGAAGGCGAAGTTTGCAGGCAAGCCTAACTAACCTATACTTAAAGAATGAGAATTATAGGTATCGACCCGGGCACAGGTATTCTTGGCTTCGGTGTCATTGATGTTGTTGGCTCAAAAATAACCATGGTAGACGCAGGGGTTATTACGACACCACCACACACGCCCCACGATGAACGCCTGGAAGATATTTATAACAGCCTAACTGAAATAATGGACGCAACTAAACCGGACGCGTGCTCGGTTGAGAAGCTTTTCTTTACTAAAAACGTCACTACAGCAATGACGGTCGCCGAGGCAAGGGGAGTCGCGTTGCTTGTTGCTCGCCAGCATAAAATTCCCATTGCGGAATATACTCCACCGCAAATTAAACTTACTATTTCTGGCTACGGAAATGCGGATAAAAAACAAGTTCAAGAAATGGTCCGTTTACAGCTTGGCCTAAAAGAGGTGCCAAAGCCAGACGACTGCGCCGATGCCCTGGCAGCTGCAATTACTCACGCATTCATGACTCGTTCGTAATCATTCTGAGTTCCTGCTGAAATCAATGAGCGGTTTAGCGTGTGTTGAATAAAGTCCCGATATGTCGAAGCCTTATTTTCGTACAACCTTGTTAAGCGCCATAATTTCATCCAATCTCCGCGACGGTCGTGTAAATAAAAACCAATGCTCGAATAGCGGTCGTATTCCCAATCTTTATGAAGTAAGTGAATATCGGCAGATAAACTTAAAGCCTCGTGCTCGCCGGCCAGTTTTCGAATAGCAACAGAAGTATCTGGCTTGTTTTTGCAGAGCTGATATTCAGATTGATACTGCGCCAGCCGCTGAAGCAGAATATTTATGAGGTGCTGCAGTGATGAGATATCGATACAGTAGGCAAGTAGTTGAATACCGTCTTCAGAGATAGAGAATGCGAGCAAATCAATATGGTGGGCGAGGCTTTTTGCATACAGTGGGTCTTCTAAAACAGACCGAGCTGCAAGTAACTGTTGAATTTGCACTCCAACAAAGGCTCGTTCGTTATTTGTTTTGAAAAAGCGATGAGACCCGTTAGAACATACCTTGATGTGGTAATAGCCATTCGTTTTCTCTGCAGTTTCATCCTTCATAATTCAACTATAGAAAAACAATCTTTCGTTGAAATGAATTTTTCGAACGAAATTTAGCGCCGATACTACAGATGTGAGATAATACAGATATATGATTGCTCACGTAAATGGTGTTGTGGCCGAAAAATTTGGTAACTCAGTTATTGTTGATGTCCATGGCATCGGCTATGAGGTACAAGTTGCTGCTGGGGACTTTGACTCAGCTCTCTTAGGTGAACCGGTTAAATTCTACACCTATCACCATATTCGTGAACAATCTCAAGACCTTTTTGGCTTCTCTTCATTGGCTGCAAAAAAGCTTTTTGAGTTACTTATTACTGTTCAAGGTGTTGGTCCAAAAGCTGCGCTCTCGATTCTTTCAGTAGGTGATAGCGAACAGGTCCGAAATGCCATTGCAAATAGCGACAGCGGTTTTGTTTCAAAAGCCAGCGGTGTTGGTAAGAAAATTGCAGAGCGTGTAGTCGTTGATTTATCTGACAAGGTTGGACTAGCCGTTACTGTTGCTCATGCAAGTGGTGTTACGACAGTTCAAGCTGGTGATGAAGCACTCGAAGCACTTATGGCGCTTGGCTATACCTTAAAGGACGCCAGCGCTGCACTTGAAAATATCGCTAAGGACCTTCCAACTGCTGAACGCGTAACCCAGGCGCTGAGGGGATAATTCAGTATGGCTATTGAACGAATTGTCGATACAAGCGACCACGAAGATGATGCTGAAGAAAAGATTATTGAAGTTTCGCTTCGTCCGGGCACGTTTGCTGAATATGTTGGGCAAGAACGTCTAAAGACAAACCTACAGCTTGCTATTGATGCAGCCAAAAAACGCGGTGAACCACTTGATCATATTTTGCTTTACGGGCCTCCTGGCCTTGGTAAAACAACTATGGCTACCGTTATTGCCAACGAAATGGGTGCAGCTATTCGGGTTACAGCTGGCCCTGCAATTGAACGCGCTGCAGACCTCGCGAGTATTCTTACCAGCCTTCAAGATGGCGATATTTTGTTTATTGATGAAATTCACCGCCTAAGCCGAACTGTTGAAGAAGTGCTCTACGCCGCAATGGAAGACTACAAATTAGATATTATGATTGGTAAAGGCCCTGGTGCCCGTAGTGTTCGCCTTGATTTACCTAAGTTCACCATTATTGGTGCAACAACACGAACCGGGGCACTCGCTGCGCCACTTCGCGATAGGTTCGGCCACATTTATCGCCTTGAATTCTATTCTCACGATGAAATTGGCAGTATTATTAGCCGCGCTTCATCTATTCTTGGTACAACTATTCACCCTGAAGCAGCAGAAATTCTTTCAACTCGTGCACGCCTAACTCCTCGTATTGCAAACCGTCTGTTGAAACGTGTCCGTGATTACGCCGATGTAAACGGTGACGGCATTATTGATACGGTTATTACAACAAAAGCCCTTAGTTTATTAGAGGTAGACGAGCTTGGCCTTGATGCCGGTGACCGTAATTTACTTGAACGTATGATTGAAATGTATGGCACGAACCCGGTTGGCCTCAATACGTTAGCGGCTCTAACTGGCGACGAAAGCAGCACAATTGAAGATTTTTACGAACCATACCTTCTTCAAATTGGTTTATTGGAACGCACTCCTCGTGGCCGAAGGGCTACGGTACGTGCCTATAGCCACCTAGGAAAAACATTAAGCGATGACTCATCGAGCTTGGTATAATATATTTATGAATAACGAAGAACCACAACCAGTTGCATACGACGCCGAAGGCCGCCCGCTCTATGCGCATCCCCCAGCTCCTCAGCCAGCTCAGCCAACCACACCGTCAGTAGTTCAAGTTATGCGCCCAATCTCTCCAGAGAAGGCCGTAGTGAGCCCAGAAGACCACAAACGGCACGAAGAGTCGAAAGCTCAGTACCCACTTCTTAACCTAAGTGATGGTGAGTACGTTATTAGTGCTGTACGTCGCCATCCGATTGGTTTAATTCTTCCGCTTGGTGCTGGTACGCTACTTATTGGTATCGCACTTGGGGTACTTCTTAATTACGACGCGTTCGCAGAGGGCTTTGCTTTAAGCGGCGCCGCTGCTGAAGCTTCGAGTATTGCAGTCCCTGTACTGTTATTTTGTCTTGTTGTTGCTCTTGGGATGTTCGTTAGCTGGTACGTATACGTTGCTAACAAGTTCTTTCTTACTAACGAAAGTGTCATTCAAGAAATTCAACATAGCCTTTTTTCTCGTCTTGAGCAAACGGTGAGCCTCTCAAATATTGAAGACGCAAGCTTTACGCAGGTTGGTATTTTCCAGCAAATACTCGATTACGGTGATATTCGCCTCAGTACCGAAGGTGACGAAACAACCTATCGCTTTAGTTACGTTGCGAGCCCTAAAAACCACGTAAGTGAGTTAAACGACGCTGTTGAAGCGTTCAAAAATGGCCGTCCAGTCGGCGAATAGGAATTATTTGTTACGATTCGTCTTGATATAATCGTCTTCGTTTTGAAGAGTGGTGCGTAGTGTGTACGCTTTACATGTGTCACCGTTACAGTCGCTACCTTCGTAGCTAAAGTCACTATCAGCTTCGCCAATCTTGACGCCGCTAGGGTCCTTAAACAGCTCAGGGTCTACTGAAGGTAGGATTTCACTGTTCAGTACACGGGGGTAGGCATTGTTTTCTTTGAAGTAAACTTCTTCCAAGCTGTAGTACATGGCGTTAATTGATGTCTTGCGAATTTCATCGCGAGAGGCAACTTCAACGTTACTTTTTTGTATAAAGAAAAGCATGCTGGCTGCAATAAGCAGGACAACAACGATAAGGAGTTCGATAACTGTAAATCCGCGTGTGTATTTCATCTCTATAGATTATAGCAAATTAAGAATTGCCTGCGTATAATAGAATATAGAAATAAAGAGAGGGAGAATCTATTATGGCCGCGAAAAAAACTGACAAGACCGATACTGATGTCAAATCTGATGTTAAAAAAGCCCCGACAGCAGCTTCTATCGATGGAAAACTAAAGGCGTTAGGCCTAGCTCAAGAGCAAATTATTAAACAATTTGGTGATGGCGCAATCCGTCGCCTTGGTGATACTAAAACTGTTGACGTTGAACTTATTAGCAGTGGCTCATTAAGCCTTGACCTCGCACTTGGTGGTGGTTATCCAAAAGGTCGTGTTATTGAAGTGTACGGTCCAGAATCATCTGGTAAGACAACACTTACGTTGCACGCAATTGCTGAAATTCAAAAACAAGGTGGCACAGCTGCCTTTATCGACGCAGAGCACGCACTTGACCCTGCATACGCACGTCGTCTTGGTGTTGATACTGACAACTTGCTTGTATCGCAACCTGACAATGGTGAACAAGCGCTTGAAATCGTTGAAACGTTGGTTCGTTCAAACGCTGTCGATCTTATTGTTGTTGACTCCGTTGCTGCATTGGTACCACAAGCTGAAATTGATGGCGAAATGGGTGATAGCCACATGGGTCTTCAAGCTCGTCTTATGAGCCAAGCACTCCGTAAGTTAACTGGTAGTATTAACAAAAGCAAAACTATCGTTATCTTTATTAACCAAATCCGTATGAAAATTGGTGTTATGTTTGGTAACCCTGAAACGACTACTGGTGGTAACGCATTGAAGTTCTATGCTTCAGTACGCCTCGACATTCGTCGTACGGGCCAAATTAAATCTGGTGAAGAAATCATCGGTAACCGTACTAAGGTGAAGGTGGTGAAAAATAAGATTGCCCCTCCTTTCCGCATCGCTGAATTCGATATCATGTACAACCAAGGTATTTCACGTACTGGTGACGTTCTTGACCTCGCTGTCGTTCACGGAATCGTGGGCAAAGCCGGTGCATGGTTTGACTACGCTGACGCTAAAATCGGCCAAGGTCGTGAAGCAAGTAAAACTTACCTCGCAGCTAACCCTGAGGTTCTTGATGAAATCGAGAAGAAGGTTCGTGTGAAAGTTGCCGAAGAACTCGCATAGCCTGTGCGTGTCTACAAACTCACATCTTCAGATTCTGATGTAGAGGGTGAATCTAAATTAAAAATCACCTCTATATCACTGCAGGCGCGCGATAAAAACCGTGTCAATGTTTCAGTGAATGGCAAATATCGCTTTTCACTCGACTATACACAGATTGCCGACCTTGGTGTTAAGGTAGGCAACGAATATACCGAAGAACAGCTTACTGACCTCGAAAACGAGAGCCAGTTCGGTAAGTTGTATATGCGGGCGCTTGAGTACTCGCTTATGCGTCCGCATAGCCAATATGAACTGACCCAGTACTTATATCGTAAAACTCGTGATACGTTAACGAAAACCGGCTCAGTAAAAAAAGGTGTGAGTAAAGAACTGACGGAACGGGTATTCGACCGTATTATTGAAAAAGGCTACGTCAACGACGAAGCCTTTGCTCGCTATTGGATAGAAAATCGCCAACTGCGAAAGGGCATAAGTAAGCGTAAGTTACAGGCTGAGCTTGCGAGTAAAGGCGTTAATAGGTCAATTGTTGAATCGCTCTTATCCGAAACCGAACGTAGTGACGAAGATGAGATTTTAAAAATTATTGAAAAGAAGGCGAGTCGTTACGACGATGAGCAAAAGCTTATTGCATACTTAGCCCGCCAAGGGTTTGGCTACGATGATATTAAGCAGGCAATTGCAGATTCGAAAAATACTGACTAAGAATCAGATTGCGAACGGGTTTCTGGCTTTGCTGCACGAGCTCCAGCTTTGAAAGGGTTAACAAATTCAGTGCGTGAGGCTTGCATGACGGGTTCGACACTGCGTTGTCGGGCTGACCGAACGATAATTTCATTGTCAGTAATTTCGATAATCTGAGTACGGCTAACAAGAAGACCGGTATCTGTTAATCCCTTAAAGAAGCCTCGTTGAACGGTGAGCTGTTGGATGACAAATGAATCTGTATCGACAGTGTAGTCCTCGACTTTTCCAAGGCGATGTTTTGTATCATCAATAACAACCATGCCAACAAGTGAAAAACCTAGTTCATAGAGTTTTTCGATTTTAATTACGTCGTGTACGCCGATAAATTCGTCGTTGCTATTAATAATCATGCCAACACGACCCATCTCGCGAATGTCTGCAACACGAAGAAGTGCTGGACGCTCGCTCAACAGCTGGCCTTCAACTTCGAAAGCAACAATTTTCAAGTTAGAAGGGTCTATAACAGGTTTTTGAGTAACTGCTAAACGGCCACCTGTTTGGAGGCTCATTACGGGAGTGTTCAGTAACCGAGTTCCAATTATAAGCATATGTGTTTATAGTATAAGCTTTTTTGACCAAGGACGCTACAGGGACGTTCTACGTAATATATTATTCGTTAACAGGGTTTGAGCGTCCGGCGGGTAAAGCAGGTGCTGGCGTCGCTTGTGTGCTGGTGTGAAGCGCATTTAGGCGGGTTAACGTAACCTGGTCAATTGAGCCAGCGTTGATAGACGAAGTATAGGTAGGGTCGGTTGTAGAACTATCTTTAAGGGTGTTATTGATAAGTAGCACCGCACCAGATAGACCACCAGCGATTAGGATAAAGAATAACGTTAAGTGGAAACGCTTCGAGAGTGCTTTAAGTGGCTTAAGGATATCAACTGAGGCTGATTTTTTTTGCTTTTCCATATGTATTACCTTGTCGCAATCATTATCTTAATATCATCAACAGCTACAGAACCTGCATTGCCACCACCTACGTGTGTTATACCAATACTCGAAACTTGCATTTTAGGTATGTTGCTTTCAATGTTGTCGAGGAATTGAATAAGCTTAGCGTAGGGGACGGGAGCTTTTAAACTAACGGTCATTGTAGGGTTAACGCCGGCAACAACCGTATCGAAATCAACTTTTGCAATCGATATACCGGCTGCTGCAGCGTAATTACGAGTGTCGGTAATTGCTTGGTTTTGGTAGTTTTCCGGAGTCGCAAACATTTGGTTTGCTTTAGCAATAAGTGCTTCACTTTGGGTTAATTGGCCCCTTAGGCTTTGAAGTGCTTGAACTTGGCCGTTACTTGCCTCTGCATCGGCAATAGAGTGGTTTACTTCGACTGCGAATGTACGAACTTCATTAAGTCCAAGGTAAAATAGCCCAAGCCCACCGGCGAGAACGAGCACCAGTACAACAAGTAGTACTGCGCGAAGCGATTGAGGTTTGAATGCTTGCTTAGCCATTATTGGGTCACCGCCTTTGTAAGAGTAAATGTCATATCAACGCTGACCGGATAACCTTCGATACCACCACCTGATTCAACGATAGTTTGGAAACTGACACCTGAAAACATTGGAGAACGTTCGAAGTTTTGGCGAAGGCTTACTGCATCGGCCGATGTTTTTGCATATACCTTTGCCTGAGTTGGTGTACCGGCGAAAGAATTATCGGTTAAAGCCAATTTCCCAAAAACAGTACCGGCTGGCATGAGCTGAGCAATATTAACAAATACCTTTGAGTAGCGTACTTCTTGGTCGAGTAATACCTTTGTTTCGGCAAGACTGGCGCTTAAGGCGTCAACTTGTGATTTCGTAGAACTGTATACGTCAGCCCGAAGGTCATTCGAAGCAATGGTTTGTTCTGAGCTTGTTTTTGTGAAGCCCAAAACAGTGTAGGTAACGTAGATTGAGCCAAGAACAAAACCGGTAGCGAGCAAAAGAATAACAATATACCTTACAAGAATAAGGTTCGTGCGGGCTGCGCGAATTTCAGCTTTTTTATCGATAGGTAGTAAATTTATCATTTCCAAATATTCCCCGGTTGCAAAATTGATGCTCCGGCTACGGTGATATAGCGGGCCTTAAACTGCTTAGGTGGTTCTTGTAACTTGCCAAAGTCTAACTTCTGCCAAGGGCTGGCAACTCGGGCTGCCATAAGAAGGTTTTCGGTAAAGTATTCACCAATTCCTGGTACGTTGCTACCGCTTCCGACAACAAGGAGTTGTTCGAGTTTGCGGTCGTTGCTAATACGTTCGTTGTAGTAACGAATAACCTTTTTTGTTTCAGTTAAAATGCGTTCGAGGTTAGGGGACAGTGCTTCGCGAATTTTTTGTTGGCGTGGGCCAGCGCTTAAACCGTTCAGAACCTTTAGCTGGTGAGCGTTCTCGAGGGCTACGTTGAGCTTTTTGGCGATATCGAGGGTAAATGTGTTGCCGCCAACAGGAATGCCGCCAGTAACGCGTATAGAGCCGCGGTCGAGGATAGCGATATCAGTACTTGCAGGTCCAATATCAACAATAACAGTTGGCAGTGAACCATCTTCTGTCGCGGTGAGTACACGACCTACGGAAGTAATGCTCGGTTCGATAAGTACAGGTTGCAAGCCAGCCGCTTCAACGCTTTTTGTAATGTTATCAAGAATAGTTCGTGAAACAGCACTCATGAGAACGGTGATAGTTTTCTTGCCGCGTTCAATAATTTCATAATCAATATAAAGTGTTGATGCAGGAATTGGAATGTACTGCTCAGCTTCAAGCACGACTGCTTCGTCGAGGTTCTTCTCGGCAGAAGAAGGAAGCATAAAGGTGCGGACATAGCTTCGGGCTGTAGGAATAGCGATGACTACTCGGTTGCTAGAAAGCGTGCCGATATTTTTTTCTTGGCGTAGCGACTTAATGCTATCGGTAAGGTAAGTAGAACTTTCGTTCTCCATAGATTCTTTAATTCGAATAGGGTCAAGATCAAGCGAACCATAGCCATTTACAAGCCATCGCTTAGAATCGACAGACATGATTTTAATACCAGTACTACTGATATCGAGTCCGATGATTGGTTTATCTTGATAGAAGAATTTTGACATATGCCCACGAATGTAATTAACCTCTGTATTATAGCACGAGCACGATAGAATTTGGCATAGTGCCTATGCTTAATGTAAGACCTACTCAATGTTAGAAGATAGCTGAGAAATCGGCAACATAACACTCGCCGCAATCATACCAACCATACCACCCATGACGACAATCATGACAGGCTCGATAATTGAGCTAATACCTTGAATAGCGAGGTCAACTTCTTCTTCGTAGAAGTCGGCAACCTTAATGAGGACGGTATCGGTTTGACCAGTTTCTTCACCAACACCAAGCATCTGCGCGACGATAGGCGGGAATAACTCGTTACTTTCAATAACAGAAGAGAGCGACTTTCCATTCTTTACTTCAATTGCTGCGCTTTTAATTGCTTCCTCATATAAGACGTTACCAACTGCTCTAGAAGTTACATCGAGCGACTCAAGCACTGCTACACCGGCGCCCATCAAAGCGGAGAAGGTACGAGCGAATCGAGCAATCGAGATTTTCTTGATAATGGTACTGACGGCAGGGATTTTCAAAAGGAGTGAGTGGAATTGCCAGCGACCTTTTTTTGTTTTCACATATCGTGATAGTCCAAAGATAACGCCACCAATTGCCGGGAAAAGAATGTACCAGAAGCTAGTAATAAAGCCACTAATTGCAAGCATGAATAGGGTAATTCCCGGTAGTTTGGCATCAGCACCACCAAGGTCAACAAGGATTTTACCAATCTGTGGAATAACGAATAACATCAAGCCAAAGAAGGCGAGCACGGTAATGAAAACAAGCACCATTGGGTAGGCCATGGCGCTTTTAATCTTTTTACGAATAGCGGTACTTTTTTCAAGTTGGGCGGCAAGGCGCTTTAAAATATCATCAAGAATACCGGCAGATTCACCGGCGCGCACCATGTTCACGTAAATGTCGTTAAAGGTACTAGGGTGCTTCGCCATAGCGTCACCAAGGTTTGTACCACCTTCAACATCTTTAACAATTGTGCCGAGGATTTTCTTTAGCGCAGCGTCTTCAGAGTGCTTTTCGAGTGAGCTTAACGAACGAAGCAGTGGTACGCCGGCACCAACCATAGCGCTGAGCTGACGAGTAAAGCTTACCAGCTGGTCTTGCTTTACTTTTGTCGGCTCGAACAAGTGGTCAAAATCGATACTCGACTTCTTAGCCTTTAATACGCGAATACTAATTGGTCGAAGTTTTTGCTTTGTGAGCGCACTAATAACACTCGAGCGATCGGGCAGCTCGGTCTTACCTTTGATGATATTGTTTTGTTCGTCGGAAGCTATGTAGGAGAATCGTGGCATGATTAATCCCTACTTACCCTTAGTACTTCTTCGATGGTTGTTTCACCACGAAGCGCTTTAATGAGGCCGTCAATTTGCATGGTAATCATACCTTCGGCAATGGCTTGTTCTTGAATTTGGTCACTCGTTCCACGACCCAAGATAAGTTTTTGAACTGGAGCAGAGTTGTACAGAACTTCGTAAATACCAATTCGGCCACGGTAACCTTCTTGTACAGATTCTTGATTGAAGTTAGCGTCTGCACGCCAAAGCGTCTTAATACCGTTTTCGTCTGTACTAAGCGGAGTGTCGCCACCAAGGCCAGCTGCCATAGCTTGCTTTTCAAGTTCGTGAATGTAGCGGAATGCTTGGCCTTCAGGAAGGTGGAATAATTTCACAATTGAAGCTTTTTCTTCTTCGCTTGGAACGTAGTTTGTTCGTGAATCTTTGTGAAGGCGACGAACAAGTCGCTGACCAACAACGGCACGAACAGTGCTGGCAATAAGGAATGGCTCAATTTGCATTTCAAGTAAACGAGGGAGGGTAGTCGCGGCATTATTTGTGTGAAGTGTACTAAATACCATGTGCCCCGTAAGCGCAGCCTGGATTGCCAGGTTGGCAGTTTCGCCGTCACGGACCTCACCAACCATGATGATGTTCGGGTCTTGACGGAGGAGGGCACGAAGGCCGCTGGCAAAGGTCATACCAGCCTTGCTGTTTGTTTGGGTTTGGTTGATACCAACAATCTTATACTCAACCGGGTCTTCAATGGTTGAAATGTTCACATTTGGTTTATTAAGTGTTGTAAGGATACTAAACAAACTGGTCGACTTACCGCTACCAGTAGGTCCGGTAATCAGCACGATGCCGTTCGGGTTTGTAATTTCACGGGTGATGTCTTCAAGCGCTTTACCCCAATAACCAAGTTCGGTAAGGGTGACGGCTTGGTTAGATTCGTCCAGAATACGCATGACAATCTTTTCACCGTCAATAATTGGCAGGGTGCTGACACGCAGGGCGAACTGGCGACCGCTCACGTTAATTTTGAAACGACCATCTTGCGGCACACGCTTTTCGTCAATTTTTAGGTTGGCAAGAATCTTTACACGGCTCACAAGCGAACCGAGAACGTTGCGAGGGAGGCGGTTTACTTCTTTTAAGATACCGTCAATTCGGTAACGAACTTGCACGTAATCTTCGCGTGGTTCAATGTGAACGTCGCTGGCGTGAGAACGAATAGCGTATTCAAGGAGCAGGTTAATTGTTTGGGCGATTGGTGAGTCTTCAGAAATGTCTTGCTCGGCAACTGATTGAGCGGTTGATGCTTGGCCGGCTTCGCGCTGCACTTCGATAACTTCGTTAAGCTCTTTGTTTACGTCGTCGCGGTACATGTCGAGTACTGCAAGAATGTTGTCCTTGGTAGCGATGTAAATACGAGAGTTTGTACCGATTTCTTTTTGGATAAAGTTAACTGCCTGAACATCGTCAGGGTCTTCCATGGCAAGGTGGTATACCTTATCTTCGTCAACTTTGAACAGAACCGCCATGTATTGGCGAGCAACGCGTTCAGGGATAAGTTTTAAGACTTCCGGTGGTACGGTTTGGGGGCTGAGCTCAATGTAGGGAACATCTGCGTAGTCGGAAAATGCTTTAACGAGTGTTTTTTCATCAGCTACTTTTTGCTCAATAACGATTTGATACAAGGGGCGCTTTGAACGTGCCGCCTCGCTTTTAAAGGTAGCTAACTGCTCAGGAGTTACAAGTTTTGCCCGCCCAAGCAACGTTTCCAGGATAGTATCGGAAATGCGCATAATGGTTACGCTCTACTATAAAGTAATCACTCTAAAAGTACTAGGCGATAAATGGTATAATTGCATAGATGATTATAGAGGTGAATGGCGAACAAGAGACGAAAGACTTAGCTGCAAGCATCGGCAGTCTTTTAAAAGGCGGCGAAGTTTTTGAATTAGTGGGTGATGTCGGTGCTGGAAAAACCACTTTTGTAAAAGGTCTTGCGAAGGGTTTAGCAATTGAAGACGATATTCAAAGCCCAAGCTATACCATTAGCCGAGAGTACGAAGCCCGTGACGGTTTGCACCTTGTGCACTACGATTTTTACCGCCTTACCGAACCAGGAATTATGGCAAATGAAGTTGCTGAAATGATTCAAGACAACAAAACAATCACTGTCATTGAATGGGCTGATATTGTTGAAGGGGTATTGCCAGAAAACCGCTTCACTATTCGGTTTGAATCGCCATCTGAAACCACGCGCACTATTAACTTGCCCGATACTTTAGGAGAGAATTTATGATTTTACTACTCGATACTTCAACACCTGAATGTCGCCTTTCTTTTGTGGATGGCGATTGGCGTTACGACGCTACTTGGGAAGCAAATCGCGACCTTGCGAAAGGTTTGCTTGAATATATTCAAACCCAACTTGAAGGCCAAGGAAAAACTTGGAAAGACTTAACCGGTCTCGGTGCTTTTAAGGGTCCCGGTAGTTTTACCGGTCTTCGTATTGGCATTACGGTTTTAAATACCGTGTCGTATTCTGAAGGCATTCCGATTGTAGGCGAAGTTGGTGAAAACTGGCAAGAAATTGCAGTTCAACGCCTACTTGCTGGTGAGTCTGACAAAGTTGTTTTGCCTGAATACGGTGGCGAAGCAAATATCACTCAACCGCGTAAATAGTACGCCGTTTCGCCCTTGCGCTTGCGTGTCTTTGGGGGCTACAATAAATACAGTCCACTGTTACTTTTTTATTGGGACTTTTTGCATTAAATTTTGAAAATATTCAGCGCGCTTGTGATACTTATTGCTAAGACGAACACTTAGCCAGGTGCGTTTGAGGAGGGATACATATGATAGAAGGAATAATCGCCGCAATAATCGGGATTCTTGCTGGTGCCGGCGGAACGGTCGTTTACGAGAGGCAAAAACGAGCTGGCGGCAAGCATAAAGCTGACCAAACTATTGCTGAAGCAAAAACTAAAGCAAGTGGTATTGTGCTAAAAGCCCAAGAAGAAGCGTTACGCCTTGCTGAAGAAACCAAAAAAGAAGAAAACGACCGTCGAAAAAGTTGGGAAAAAACTGAAACTCGCTTGGGTGAACGTGAAACAAACCTCGACAATAAATTAGACGAACTTGATAAGCGTGCAGAAGGTTTACGAAGCCAAGAAGACGAAGTTGATTCATTGAAAAATGAAATTCGTGACATCCGAACTCGCCAACAAGACAAGCTCGAAAAAATCGCTGGTTTAAAGAAAAAAGAAGCAGCCGAAAAGCTAATGGAAATGACCGAACGCGATATCAAACAAGACCTCACAGGACTTATTTCTAAACTTCAAAATGATGCAAAAGAAACCGCTGAAGAACAGGCGCAACTTATTCTCGTTTCTGCAATGGAACGTATGAGCAGTGAAGTGACCGCTGAGCGTACCGTCACTGCATTGAAGCTGACTGACGAAGAAATGAAGGGACGCATTATTGGTAAAGAAGGCCGTAATATTCAAGCCTTGCAAAGGGCAACTGGCGTCGACATTATGGTCGATGACACCCCTGGCATGATTATCCTTTCGAGCTTTGACCCATTACGTCGCCAAATTGCTCGTTTGACACTTGAGATGCTTATGAAAGACGGCCGTATCCACCCGGGACGTATTGAAGAAGTTGTTGCAAAAGCCGAAAAGGAAATTGAAAAAGAAGTTATTCGTGCAGGTGAAGATGCTGCCCGTGAAGTTGGCGTTGTTGGTATTCCAAAAGAAATGCTGCAGCTGCTTGGTGAACTAAAGTTCCGTACCAGTTACGGCCAAAACGTTTTAATGCACAGTACTGAAATGGCGCACATGGCTGGCCTTATTGCTGAAGAAATTGGCGGCGATGTACGCACGACGAAAATTGCGACATTGCTTCACGATGTGGGCAAGGCGGTGACACATAAAATTGAAGGTAAACACCACCACATTGGTGCAGAGCTTGCCCGTAAGTACGGCATGAGCGACGAGATTGTTCACGCAATTGAAGCGCACCACGACGACGTTGAAGCAACAACTGTTGAAGCGTTAATTGTTCGTGTGTGTGACGCGCTATCGGCAGCTCGCCCAGGCGCACGTAACATTAGCGCTGAAAACTTTGCAGAGCGTATGCGTGACCTTGAGAATATCGCCAATGGTTTCCCTGGCATTGAGAAGTCGTTTGCTATTAGTGCAGGCCGTGAAGTTCGCGTGATTGTTCGTCCTGAAAATGTTGATGATTTAAGTGCTATTAAATTAGCGCGTGATATTGCGAACAAAATTGAGAGTACGATGCAGTTTCCAGGTACAATTAAAGTTAACGTGATTCGCGAAACTCGCGCAATCGAATTTGCAAAATAAGGAGTTTCAATGGGACAATTTTTACACTTACTGGCGCGCACAGCATTTAAGCATCCATGGCGCGTACTCGCGGTTTGGCTGCTAATTTTAGCGACACTTGTTACAACTACGGCTTTCTTTTTTAAAGCACCTGGTAACTCTATTTCAATTCCAGGTACACCTGCGCAACAAGCTATCGACCACGTTGGTGATTTATTCCCAGCTGCCGGTGGCGGTACTGGCCGCATTGTCTTTAAAGCAGAAAACGGTGAAACGATTGTTAGCCAGAAGGAAAAGATTGAAAGCTTGCTAGGAGAAGTTGCAAAACAAGATGGTGTAAGCCAAGTTGTCAGCCCATTCCTTAGCTCAACATTCATTTCAGAAAATGGTGATATTGCGTACGCACAAGTTCAGCTTGCTGGAACTGTAGGCTCAATTGACGCAACGACGCTTGAAACTATTACCGAAAAAGCTGAAGCTGCTAATAGCGATTCGCTTCAAGTTGAAATTGCTGGCGACTTAATTAACAAGACACCTGGTGAAATTGTTGGAGTAGGTGAGATTGCCGGTGTAGGTATCGCCTTAGTTGTACTGGTTATTACTCTCGGTTCACTTATTGCAGCCGGCATGCCACTGCTCACTGCGCTTATTGGTATTGGTGTCAGCATGACTGCACTGTTCTCGCTTAGCCAGGTTATTGAAATTGGTGCAACCACACCGGTTCTCGCAATCATGCTTGGACTTGCGGTTGGTATCGACTACGCACTGTTTATTACAAACAAATACAGGTCGCTACTGCTGCTTGGTTATAGCTATGAAGAAGCATTGAAGCGGGCGCTTGGTACGGCTGGTAACGCGGTTGTCTTCGCGGCGATTACGGTCATCATTGCGCTATCTGCTTTGACGGTTGTAAACATTCCATTCATGACAACTATGGGTCTGTCTGGTGCGGGAAGTATTGCTATTGCAGCACTCGTCGCCATTACTGCTTTACCTGCATTGCTACGTCTCGTTGGTCCAAGAATCTTCAGCCGTAAACAACGTTTGTTGGTTGAGCACGTTCAAGAACACGGCGTTGAGAAAATCGAACACGTTGCCCACAACACACTTTGGTACAAGTGGAGCGAGCAAATTATTAAGCGTCCAATCATCTTCTTGCTTGTTGGCCTTTTGATTGTTATCCCAATTGCATTGCCTGCACAAGATTTGAAGCTTGGTTTACCAACTGATCAATATGCGGCAACTGAATCAACTGAACGCAAAGCGTACGACCTACTTACTGAAGGTTTTGGTGTTGGGTTTAACGCACCGTTAACTGTACTTGTTCAAGGACTTCCAAAAGTAACTGACGAAGACCGGGCTGCAGCACAACAATTTATTCTGCAACAAAGTGCTGGCCAACCAGTGCCAACAACACCGGCTGCGCAACAAGCTGCAATGGCGCAATTAGCTGCACTAACCGAGCAATATGCGCCTCAAGTTCAGCTTATGAAAGTTGCAATTGAAATTGGCAAGTTGAATGATGTTCAACAAGCCTTGGCAGCGACCGCAACTGAAGATGGAACAGCCGGTATTATTCAGGTGATTCCAAAGACAGCACCAGTTGATGTAAAGACAAACGATTTAATTGAAAACCTTCGTGATACAGCAACTGCTGAGAACGTAAGTGGTAATAAAGACGTAACATTTGAAGTAACTGGTTCAACTGCGCTACAGAAAGATATCAACGAGAAACTTTCAAACGCACTGCCTGTTTATTTGACTGTTGTGGTTGGCCTTTCAATCATTCTGCTGATTATCGCTTTCCGTTCAATCCTTGTTCCGCTTAAAGCAACACTTGGTTTCTTGCTTTCTGTACTCGCAATGTTCGGTGCATTAGTCGCAGTGTTCCAATGGGGTTGGTTTGGTATCGCTGAAGCACCTGGCCCAATTGTTAGCTTCATTCCTATTATTGCAACCGGTGTACTATTCGGACTTGCGATGGACTACGAGTTCTTCCTGGTGTCAGGTATGCATGAAGAGTTTACCAAAACCAAAGATGCAAAGCGTTCAGTTGCTCGTGGTTTCCGTTTAGGCGCAAAGGTTGTTACGGCCGCTGCGGTGATTATGGTGAGTGTGTTCGCAGGGTTTATCTTTAACCACGACGCGACTATTCAGGCGATTGGTTTCGCACTTGCTGTCGGTATCTTGGTTGACGCGTTTATTGTACGTATGACTATTGTTCCTGCGGTTATGACATTGCTTGGTAAGAGCGCTTGGTGGATTCCAAAATGGCTTGATAAGCGACTTCCTCACGTTTCTATTGAGGGTGAAGAAGCTGATAGGTAGGCGCTGTCTATGACGGAAATTCGTAATTACCACACTGCGGAAGATGTCGCACAAGCGGCTGCTGAGAATGCGGTGGAATTACTGCAACTTGCTATTGAAACGAAAGGGTCTGCTAGATGGGTACTCGCTGGCGGCTCTTCGCCCATGCTGGCGTATAAGAAACTTGTTAAAGAGTTTTCCGATGCGTTAGATTGGAGCAAGGTAACTGTTTTTGTTGGTGATGAGCGGATGGTTCCGTTAGACCACAAGGATTCTAATTATGGGGCGATATCGTCGTTATTTAATAAGAATGCTGAACTTGCGAAGGTGAAGTGGCTCGTGCCAGATACAACATTGGATGCTGCAACGGCAGCGCGTGATTTTGCTGCGAAAATTGCAAATGAAAACTTTGATGAGTTCGATTTAGTGTGGCTTGGCGTAGGTGAGGACGGACATACACTTTCGTTGTTCCCTGGGAATGTTGGTTTTACTGAACCGACGGATGAATGGGTGATACCGGTGTTTGATTCACCAAAACCGCCGAGTGAACGGATTACGTTGTCTTTGAAGGCATTGGAACATGTTGATGAGCTGGTAATCTTTGCAGTTGGCGCAAGCAAGCAGGATGCTTTGAAGGCGGCGCGTTTGAAGCGATTGTTACCGGTTTCTGTAGCATCTGATGTTGTTGAAACGAATGGTGGTGAAGTGCGTTGGCTGTATGACGAAGCAGCTTGGAATGATGATTAATTCTTTTAACGAAGGTGGGAAATAAAATGCGGATTGCAGTTATTGCGGCTAATGGGCGATTGGGTAAAGCTTTTGTAGAAGCTGCTTTAGAGGCGGGGCATAGTATTCGCGGTGGTGTGCGAGGAGTGAATACCTTAACAGCTAACCCAAATTTAGAAATTATTGAATGTGATGCAACGAGTGCGAATGATTTGCGCGTATTGTTGCAAGGTGTTGACGTTGTAGTGAGTGCTATCGGGCACGTTAAAGGTTCTGCGGCTAATGTGCAGACTGAAGCTACGAAAGTCCTCGTTGGTATAATGGGTGAGCTGAACATTAAGCGTTATGTTGATGTGACTGGAACGGGTGTTCGGTTTCCTGGTGATAAGATTACGCTGATTGATAGGTTCTTGAACTTTGGTGTGGGGATTGCCGACCCAGCGAGGGTGAAGGATGGCATTGACCACCAGGAGATTTTGAAGGCTTCTGATTTAGAGTGGACGACGATACGGGTGTTGAAGTTGCAGAATGTGGCTGCTAAGCCGTTTACGTTGCGACTACATGGGCCGACTAAACCGTACGTAGGGCGGGAAGAGGTGGCTACGGCGATGTTGCAGGTGATTGAAACGGAGGAGTTTTTGAGGGAGGCGCCGATAGTAGGTATATACTATAAAAATGTATAGATTGGCGGTATAATTAAATTATGGCAGGAAATATGATTGACTACTTCGTTGTATGTGAAACTACTATCTCGGACGAAGATAGTAGAGTAAGTTTAATCAACATTTTTGATACAATAAACACAAAAACTTTACCTCTTCGTTCTGATAAGTTCTATGTAGCTTTTTCTGTTTTTCTAGATGCAAAAACAGTGGTTAAAAAATCTGAAATGAAAATAGTATTCACGCAAAAGTCAAATAAAAATGACATATATACGGCTACTACTGACATTAAACCATTCAATAATAAAGGCGGATACGGCTTAGTAAAGCTTACTTCTGGTTTAAATATTGGCAACGATATACAGTTTGATGAGCCGGGTTTTTATATATATACGCTTTATGTTAATGACGTGCAAATTGTACATAATGAATTTAGAGTAAGGAAGGAACAGTAATTATGGAAACTGCAGTTATAAATATACCTTCGAATAGCTTTAAACGACGAAGTGATGTTTCTACTTCTCATGACGTTACGACAGATGCCATCTATTCGATGAGTGTATCGGCGGTTAGATATGAGTGGCATGTACAAAGAGTAGCAAAAGTCACTCTCGTTGGTAGTGCGGCTATGTCAAATATCATTGCCGTTGCTCATCGTCGACACCCACTCCTTTCAACTCTCATGTTTATACCCGCATTTCTCAGCACGTTATTATTATTTGCTAGCCTATTGGGCAACTTTAGACTCGTAAATATATCCGTACTGATTTGGGTAATTGTCGCTTTCGGTGGAATGTATTTAGTTGTATTGAGCGCAGCAAGAGAAGTTATTAATGCAAAAAATAAAAATATCTAGCGTGCTTATTGCGGCAATAAAAGCCGAAGGGACAACTCAGACTGGACGTTTGAATATTGTTATCATATTTTTAGCTGCATTAATCTGCCTATGGCTAATACCTGCAGGGTTTGTTGAATCACTCTTTAATACATATTTGGTCGCTAACAATAAAGAACCTATAGAGGCATTACCGAGCTGGTTTCTAATGCTGATGATAGCGGGAACTTTTACTTTATTTTTTGTTTGCATGCGCGTCGTGTATGTAATGGATCAAGAAAAACAAAGTATTAAATCTCGTAGAAAATAGATTTAATAATTATATTAATTGAGTCTGAATCTACATAATACGGAATCGTATATATGTAACTAGCAGAAAGGACATCGCAGCAAGCTGCTCCTCCGTTCGCTCATAAAAATATAGAACTACATTTTTATTTCACTCCGTCGCCAAACCTTCGACTATTTTTGTGTTCCACAAAAAGTCGAAGGTTTGCGTCTTAGCACTTACCAAATAAAAACAGCCACCGATGGTGACTGTATTTATTTGGTCGGGGTGAAAGGACTCAAACCTTCGACCTCTCGGTCCCAAACCGAGCGCGCTATCAACTGCGCCACACCCCGATGTGTGTTGTTCGACTAGGGTATTATACGATATCTAGGAATTTATTTCTAGTGGTGGCGGGGTGGTTTATGTATGATTGCGACAAATCGGGTCTCACGGTATGATGGATAGTACAACCTATGACTAATTTTCTTTCAAAACCTATCGCATTTATAAAGGGCCATCCTAAACTTGATATCGCTTTTGTGGCGCTGGCTTTAATCACTTTTATTACCATCACATTGTTTAACGTTACCAACGCTGCAATTTGGTTTGATGAGGCGTTTAGCTATTATCTTATCCAGTTCAACTTTATTGATATCGCTCGTTATACTGCTGGTGATGTCCACCCACCGTTCTTCTATTGGCTGCTGAAAGCTTGGACTATGGTTTTCGGCAACGGTGAGTTTGGTATGCGCACCATGAGTATCTTCTTTGGTGTCGCAACAATTATTGTGACGTTCTTATTAACTCGTCGTTTGTTTGGCCGCAAGGTTGCACTGATTACATTACTATTCCTAACACTGTCACCGCTCCTTGTTCGTTACGCAGACGAGGCTCGTATGTACACGCTCGCTGCGTTTATCGTGGTATCTGCAACGTATGCGTTGGTTAAGGCTGTTGAGAGTAAACAACGGCGTTGGTGGGTGTTCTACGGTATTCTTGTATCACTTGGTATGTGGACGCATTACTTCACAGCGCTTATTTGGTTAGCGCACTGGGCATGGCATGCGCAAGGTACATTCATTAAGGGTTCAACGTTCAAGGCTTGGTGGAAGCGGTTCTTTACGAAAAACTGGGTTATAGCGCATGTTGTTGCCGTGGGCGCATTCTTGCCATGGCTTTACTTTATGATTAAACAACTTGGTGTGGTGCAGGCTGCAGGCTTTTGGATTGGTCCAGTCGGCGTGGATACGCCAACGAATTATCTTACAAACCTGTTCTACTACGAAGAGCACGGACAAACCCAAAGTTGGTATGCGCTGGCGTTGATGGCCGTCGTCATATTAATAATTGTATTAATTCCGAAGGTTTACAAAAGCTTCACTAAACTAGAGAAATCAAACTTCATTCTTATTTCTTCAATGGCGTGGGTACCGGTTGTTCTATTGTTTTTGGCATCGCTGCCACCGCTGCGTCCATCGTTTATTGAACGTTATCTAATTCCTACAACTGTTGCGTATATGGTATTTATGGCTGTCGTACTTGTTGTTGGTACAAAGAAATGGCGACCTATCTTCCGCGCGCTACCAATTGTGCTTATTGCCGCTATGATGATTTTTGGTATTTCAAATGTCTACAAATACGGAAACTACAATAAAAACAGCGACTTCCATATAGTTACCCGTGAGGCTATTAGGGAAATTCAAAAAGTCGCCAAGCCAGGCGAACCAATCATTGCAACGTCACCTTGGATTTTCTACGAAGCGGTTCCATACTCAACCGACGAACACCCGGTTTACTTCATTAACGCCAACACTGAATATGTCTACGGGTCACTCGATATGTTGAAATACAACGATATGCACAAAATTAAAGACTTCGATGCCTTCGCTGAAAAGAACCCTGTCATTTGGTACCTAGGCCAAGGTGAGTCTGGGGATGTTCCACCATACGAAAATACATGGGTAAAACAACAAACTGTTTCGTATTACGATGAGTTAACCGACAAGTCTATCTACCGCGCAACGCAGTATAAAGTTAACGAGGAATAATCTTCATTAGGAATTTGGTTCGCACTGCGAACCAAACGATTGCCAGTGCAGCAAGTGACAGTACGAGGTTGATAATAATGTTATCAGTACCACCTGGCTTAAGAATGAATAGGTGAGCGAAGAACACTACGAATGATTGAATGGTGTACACGTACAGTGAGTTCTCGCCAAGCGGAAGGAAGAACCAACCAACTCGTTTTACGATAGTTGCTTCGTAATTTCGAAGCACCATAAACATCGCCCAGAACCACACCGCGCCAAGCAGAATGCGAGTAATCGGCAGACGGTCTTTATTGAATCCAAGTTCAACGATATGGTGGATATTGGTTAATTGTGTACCAAGTGCGCCACCAAATTCGTGGCCATATACTAATAGCACTGAGCCAGCGATAGTGATTGCTGCTGTTGAAACCAATACGACGCCAAATACCTTACGGGTTCGAAGCGATATCTTATTCCAGTATTCAACCAGTAGTGGCCAGTAGAATCCAATAATGAAGCTGCCGAAGAAAATCACTTGCCAGCTTAGTGGTTGAGATAGTTCTGGTGGTAGCGGGCTTAATGGGAATAGGCACCATACTAAAAGGCTGAAGGCGATAACAAGATACCAGTAGCCCTTTCGTAGTAGCCATAATGCGGCAGGAGCGAATAAGAGGAATAGTGCGTAGTATCTCAGGAAATCCGCCCAGCCGTAGGTGTATTGAAGTGTAAGCGTTTGCCAAGCCAGTTCCCATACATTGGTCCAGTTCGCGAAGATTCCGTATTTCAAACCTTCATCACCCAGGAAGAATTGGCCAACAAAGGTAAATAACAATGTCAGTATGATGCTGGTTACATATAGCTGGAAGCTTCGTTTCCAAAGGAGTGTTGCAGCTTTTCTGAATGGGGCTTCAATTAGTTTTCGCCCACGGATAATTCCGAGAACAATTCCCGAAACTGCAAAGAAGCCTTCGGCGGTTGAGGCATATAGTAATCCTCGTCCGGTAAAGATATCTAAACCGCTTGGATAATACTGAAGATGGTTAAAAAGAATCACTCCCAGGAAGTACCCACGCATGATGTCGAAGGTTAAAATTCGGCTCGATATTTTTTTCTTTATTTCAGACACAGGTATAAGTATAACAAGTCGCTTAAGCGAGGTATACTAAATAGAATGAAATATATCGTTGCGGTGAGTGGGGGAGTCGATTCAGTTGTCTTGCTGGATATGATGCGAAAAACGATTGGGCACGAACTTATTGTGGCTCATTTTGACCATGGCATTAGGGATGATTCTGCCGAGGACGCCCAATTTGTCACCTCACTTGCCTCGAAATACGGCCTCACCTATGCTGTTAAACGAGAAGAGCTTGGTAAAAATGCCAGCGAGGCTTTAGCTCGCGGCCGTCGATATGCCTTTTTGCGTGAATTAGCATTTCAGCACAGCGCTCGTATTGTAACTGCGCATCATTTAGATGACTTGGTTGAAACAGTTGCTATTAATTTGAAGCGCGGTACGGGTTGGCGTGGGTTAGCTGCAATGGATTCCGATGTGTTGCGACCTCTTATCGATACGCCGAAGCAACAACTCATCAACTATGCCCAAGCGAATGGCCTGGTATGGCACGAGGATAGTACAAATGCCAGCGATGCCTACTTACGAAATAGGGTACGGCGAAAAACTTCCGATATTCCGCATGACGTAAAACGACAGTTACGAGCACTTCATAGTCACCAAAAACACTTAAAACAAGAAATTGAAAAAGAAACATTACAACTTATTGGTACTGGCCCTGAGTATAGTCGGTATCTGTTAACGCACATTCCACAATCTGCTGCGGTAGAATGTTTACGCTTTATTACTAAGGGTGTGCTGACACGACCTCAGTTGTTACGCTGCTTGTTAGCAGTGAAAACCGCCACTGCTGGGAGTGCCTACGAAGCAGGTGCAGGGGTAAAAGTTCGTTTCGGTACTCGCCATTTCAGCCTGTAACTGGTAGAATTATAGAGATATACCTACGTTTCTTAGAATGCCGAAAGGAAAAATAATTCGCTATGGCAGTAAAGCCCCAATCACCAAAGAAAAAACCAAGTACAATACTCCGACTTACTCTCTTTTGGATTGTAATCGTTTTCGGAGCGCTCCTTATTTATGGGCTCACGAGTACACACGAAACTCTTAAAGAGGTAGCTCTTTCTGATGTTATTAAACGTGCCAATGCTGGTGAGATTACCAAAATTGAACTCGAAGGCAATAACCTAACGGTAACACCAGAGGGAAGCGATAAGCCGACCGAACGCGCAACAAAAGATGCTTCAGGTACCTTGCAACAACAAGGTTTGAAAGATGACGCTCCAGTTGTTATTGACCCTAAGACACCATCGACAACTGGTGATGTTCTATGGAACTTGGCAATCATCATCATTCCAGTGCTTCTTATTGCAGCCTTCTTCCTGTTTATGATGCGCCAAGCACAAGGCCAAAATAACCAAGCACTTGGTTTTGGTAAATCTAAGGCAATCCTTTACGGTGATGACAAAAAGAAAGTCGTATTTGACGACATCGCTGGTAACGATTCGGCAAAGCAAGACCTCGAAGAGGTTGTCGACTTCCTGAAGCACCCTAAAAAGTACGAAGCACTTGGTGCGAAAATCCCTAAGGGTGTTCTCCTTGTTGGTAGCCCAGGTACGGGTAAGACTATGCTCGCCCGTGCTGTTGCCGGTGAAGCAAACGTTCCATTCTTCAGTATTAGTGGTTCAGAATTCGTAGAAATGTTTGTTGGTGTTGGTGCCTCACGTGTCCGCGACTTGTTTGCAAAGGCAAAGAAGAACTCTCCAGCAATCATCTTTATTGACGAAATCGATGCCGTCGGCCGTCGCCGCGGTAGCGGTATGGGTGGTGGACACGACGAACGTGAACAAACCCTTAACCAGATTCTTGTTGAGATGGATGGTTTCGAAACTGGAACAAACGTTATTGTGCTTGCAGCAACCAACCGTCAAGATGTTCTTGACCCTGCACTTCTTCGTCCGGGCCGTTTCGACCGCCGTACGAACATTATGCTTCCAGAACGTCGCGATCGTGAAGCAATTCTAAAGGTTCACTTTAAGACAAAGCCAGTTGATGACACTGTGAAAATTGATTCACTTGCTGCAAAGACTGCTGGTTCATCTGGTGCTGACCTTGCGAACATTGCAAACGAAGCTGCAATTATTGCTGCTCGTCGAAATGCAAAGAAAATTTCAAACGCTGACCTTACTGAAGCATTTGAAAAAGTTGCTATTGGTCCAGAGCGAAAAACAAAGGTTATGAACGACGAAGAAAAGCGAATGACTGCTTACCACGAAGCTGGACACGCAATTGTCGGTCACATTCTTCCAGACAGCGACCCTGTACACAAGGTAACTATCATCCCTCGTGGCGGTACTGGCGGTGTGACATGGTTCTTGCCACCTGAAGACCGTAGCTACACAAGTATCATTGAGTTCAAAGACATTTTGGCTCGTGCACTTGGTGGTCGTATTGCCGAAAAAGTTATCTACGGTGAAAACCGCGTAACAACAGGTGCTGGTTCTGACCTTCGTAAAGCAACTGAAATTGCTCGCGATATGATTATCGAACAAGGTATGGGTACGAAACTTCGCGACCAAGTATTCCATGAAGACAACGGTGGAATGGTATTCGACAAGATGACCCACGAACGTCCTTACAGTGACGACACTGCTCGTGAAATTGACGCCGAAGTTGCAGAGCTTATTAAAGAAGCTGCGCACCGTGCTGAAGTTGTTATCAACGCGAACCGAAAAAGCCTCGACCAGCTTGCTGAAGCACTACTTGAAGAAGAGACTATCGAAGAAGCTCGTGTAAACGAAATTCTAAAAGACGCAAAACTCCCTAAGGAGGCCTCACAGTACTAAGGTGCGGCAATTGCAGGCTGAATGATTAACTTTCGCAGTACGATATCAAAAGCTAACAGAAAGTTGCCGCTAAAATTAGCGGCATCTTTGCTTGCTGCTTCATCGTTGATTGCAAGTTTACTTGGCTTGTTCCGTGACCGTATTTTTAACAGCACGTATTACTTAACGTATCCAGCTGGTGCCGATGCGTATCGCGTTGCTTTCTCAGTACCAGACTTCATGTTTATTATTCTGGTATCTGGTGCATTGAGCGTGAGTTTTATTCCGGTATTTAACCAACGGCTAGGGAAGGGGAATAAGAAATCGGCTTGGGAACTTTCAACGAGTGTTATGAACTTAATGGCGCTTGCAACCTTAGCTGCCAGTATTTTGATTATCATTTTTGCTCAACCGCTCGTGCAGTATATTGTCGGTCCTGGGCTTGATGAATCAGGTCAATCGCTGGCAGTGAGTATGATGCGCGTTATTGCCGTCAGCCCATTCTTGTTTGCAGTGGCAACGGTTATTACCAGTATGCAACAAGCAGTGGGTCGATTTGCCTTCTTCGCTATGGCGCCGGTAGTGTATAACGTCGGTATTATTATTGGGTTACTCTTCTTTACGAATGGAATTAATATTTTCGGTTGGCAGATATTCGAAGGTGGAATTATGGGTGTAGCCCTAGGTGTCGTACTTGGTGCGATTCTACAATTAATTATTAGTGCACTTGGTTTGTACGGCATGGGTTACGATTACCGCTTTAAGATTTACTGGAAGAACAAAGGGTTCCGCCAAGTGCTCCGTTTACTTCCGCCACGTTCGCTTGACCAAGGTATCGATTACGTGAACAGTATTGTTGAAACTAACCTGGCATCACGTATGATTGCCGGTAGTGTAAACGCTTATCAACAAGCTTCAACATTGGCGTACATGCCAATTAACCTAATTGGTGTCACCATTAGTACCGCTGCTTTTCCAAAGATGACCGAGCGATTAGCTGAAGGCCGACCGGATTTGTTTAAGAGTGAATTGCAAACTGTACTTCGTGTTATTATCTGGCTCGCCTTACCGGTAACTGTTGTTGCGGTGTTGGCTCGTGGGTATATTGTGAACTTTATCGTCAACGGTGGTGACCCGTACATGGCAAGTATCTTCTCGATTTTGGCGATTTCAATTCTGTTCCGTTCGGTGTACTTTATTTCGGCTCGAAGTTTCTATGCCAACCAAGATACGAAAACGCCACTGTATATTTCGCTGTTCACTATTGGACTCAATATTACGTTGGCCGTATGGTTCACGCTCGGCCTCGGTATGGGTGTTCATGGGCTAGCGTGGGCGGCTGTAATTGTTTCAGCTGTTGAAGTCTCAATTTTGTTTTACGTCATGTCACACCGTATTCAAGGCATGTTTGATAAGTCATTTGTAAACGCAATTATCCGCATGGCAAGTGCTGCCGGCTTCATGGCGATTGTTACGTACATCACGCTAAATATATTCCCACTTGGCGCTGACGATGAAAGCTTCTGGGCGACCTTCCCTAAGTTTGCCCTTGTCACAGCCGTGTCTGGTCTGTCATACTTACTATTCTGTTGGCTTTTCAAACTGCCTGAAGCAACACCCGTTATTAATCGCTTAGTTAAATTTTTTTATAAACCACCGAAAGTAAAAGATGAATCAATCAAACATTCGTAATTTTTGTATCATCGCCCATATTGATCATGGGAAGTCGACGCTTGCCGACCGTATGCTTGAAGTAACCGGTACGGTTCTTAAGCGCGATATGAAATCACAGCTCCTTGATAGTATGGATTTGGAACGCGAAAAGGGAATTACAATTAAGCTCGCGCCGGTTCGTATGAACTATAAACAGTACGAGCTAAACCTTATTGATACACCTGGCCACGTTGACTTTAGCTATGAAGTTTCTCGTAGTCTTCAAGCCTGTGAAGGTGCAGTTTTGATTGTAGATGCTTCACAAGGTATTCAAGCGCAAACACTTGCGAACGTATATTTGGCAATGGCGTCTGACCTGACCATCATTCCAGTGCTTAATAAAATTGACCTTCCAGCTGCTGACGTTCCACGCGTGAGTGCTGAAGTGATGAACTTACTTGGCTGTAAGTTAGAAGACATTATTCTTATTAGCGCTAAGACAGGTGAGGGCGTAAGTGACGTACTTGATGCTGTCGTTGAGCGAATCGATGCGCCAACTGGTATTCCTGAAAACCCAACCCGTGCACTTATTTTCGACAGCTACTACGATGAATATCGCGGAGTAATTTTGTATGTTCGTGTTATTGACGGCAATATTAAAAAATCTGATTCAATTGATATGCTGGCAACCGGTGCAACGGGTATCGCCCTTGAAGTAGGGTCGCTTAACCCAGCTATGAGTGCCAAGGCCGAACTTTCTACTGGCGAAATTGGTTACATTGTTACGAACCTTCGTACAACCCGTGATGCACGTGTTGGTGATACGGTAACCGTTAGCCGAAACCCTGCTACCGAAATGCTCCCAGGCTATAAGTTAGTGAAGCCGTTTGTATATGCTGGTTTCTTCCCAGTAAGCAACGATGACTACCAAGACCTTAAAGATGCGGTTGAACGTTTGAGCCTTAGTGACTCTGCGCTTCAGTTTGAACCTGAAAACTCACCAGTCCTTGGCTTCGGTGTGCGTATCGGGTTCCTTGGTCTGCTTCACCTTGATATCATCCGCGAACGTCTTGAACGCGAATACAACCTTGATTTGGTTATTACCAACCCGTCAACTGATTACCAAATTGTCCTGAGTAACGGTGAAGAACTCGACATTAAGAGTGCGAGCAACTTACCTGATGTTAGTCGTATTAAAAGTATTAGCGAACCATGGATTAAGGGTGAAATTATTGTTCCTCAAAAATACATCGGCGCGGTGCTGCAACTTATTATCTCTAAACGTGGCTTGCAATCAAACCTAAGCTACATTGATGAGCGTGCCCTTATCAGTTTCGAAGCGCCACTCGCTAACTTGCTAACTGACTTTTATGACCAATTGAAATCTGTTACTAGTGGTTACGGTTCATTCAACTACGAACTCGACGAATACCGTGAAGATGATTTAGTGCGTATCGATTTCTACGTTGCCGGCAACATGGTTGATGCGTTAAGTATTATGGCGCACCGCAGCGAAGCCCAAAGCCTTGGCCGTGAAATTACAAAGAAGCTTAAGGAAGTTATTCCACGCCAAAACTTCCAGGTTGCTCTGCAAGCTGGTATTGGTGGAAAGTTTATCGCTCGTGAAGATTTAAGCGCGTATCGAAAAGACGTAACGACAGGTCTATATGGTGGTGACGTTTCTCGTAAAAAGAAAGTACTCGCTAAACAAGCTAAAGGTAAGAAACGTATGAAACGCTTTGGTAAGGTAGATATTCCTTCAGAAGCATTTATGGTGATGTTGAAGCGGGACTAAGTTCTGTTACAATGCTTAGATATGAATCCACTCGAACACGCAGTTAACACGTACAAAATGCCCGAAGTAGCCCGACGGCTTTTACTTGAACACCCTTCACTCAATATTACTGGCCCAACTGGAGCAGGGAAGGGCACTATGGCTCAGCACCTTACGCAATCTGGTAATTATGTACCAGTTGTTTCTGACACTACGCGAAAACCACGTGTATTTGGCAACGGTTACGAAGTCAGCGGCGTGCATTATTGGTTTATCGATGATGAGACTGCGCTTCTTAAGTTAGACCAAGATGCCTATATGGAAGCGAAGTTAGTGCATGGCGATACTTTATACGGAACAAGCATCGCTTCGTATGAACGAGTTGTAAAAAGTGGGCGCACGCCAATTCTTGAAATTGATGTTCAAGGAATGGAAGCATTTATGGAAGAAGCGCCAGGCTTTGAATGTGTGCTTCTTTTGCCACCTAGTTTTGAAATTTGGGAACAGCGTATTGACGGCCGTGGCGACATGGATCTTGAACAAAAAGTTCGCCGTTTTAAAACAGCACTTGTTGAATATCAGAAGCCTATCGAAAATAAGAACTTCTTCCCGGTTATTAATACGGAAGTACTCGATACTGCTGAAGTTATTATTTCAGGTGAATATAAAGAAGAAGCGTACCGCGAAAAGGCATTGGCCCTTGCAGTTGAGCTCCACACTGCAACACAGAACTTTCTCGATAGTCACAAATAGCCGATAGTCGTTCTAGCACTCATTGACAGCGAGTGCTAACATTCGCTACAATAAACACATGACCGAACGCCAACGACTTATCCTCGCTGCTATCATCGAGCAACATGCTGAAATTGCTGCTCCTGTTGGGAGTGTTATGCTCGCCAAATTATTTGGTGTATCAAGCGCGACAATTCGTAGCGAGATGGCGAAGCTCGAAGAAATGGGCTTTATCGTTCAGCCGCACACCAGTGCCGGTCGCGTGCCAACTGATACTGGCTACCGCTTCTATGTAAATAGTTTAAATGAAGCTCACGCCGAACAACCACAGCTTCCTGATCGCAGTGCGAGAGCGATTAGTGCACGTGTAAATACTCACAGCGACCGAGCTGACCGGGCAATCCGTAGCGCCGTCGACAGCCTTGTGGATTTAACGCAAAATCTTGGCTTAGCAACAATTGGTGACGAGTTGTACCTCAGCGGTATTGGTAATTTGTTTTCTCAACCAGAGTTCTTAAATGGTAACCACGCACAGGCCGTTGCACGCCTACTTGATAATTTAGAGCCATGGTTGCGCGAAGCTGCGCCAAACGAGCCTCTGAACGTCTATATTGGCTCTGAGAACCCAATTGGGAAGGCAAGCGGCGCAACATTAATCATTAGCCGCTTCCGTTCACCGTACAGTGATAACAGTTACATCGGAGTGCTTGGCCCAACTCGTCAAAGTTACGACAAGGTAATGCGCCTTGTACGACACACCGGTGCAATGCTAGAAGAAACATTATAAAAATTAAGAAAGGATATTTACTATGCCAAAATCAACTCCAAACCCTAAACAAAATCCAACACCAGAACCAGCTGATGAACCAACAGTTGTAACTGATGACCGTGACGAAGAGATTATTGACCTTACATTAGACCTTCAACGTACTCGTGCTGATTTTGAAAACTACCGCAAGCGTGTCGATGCTGAAAAGCAAGCTGCTCGTGAGGCAGGTTCTTCTTCTGCGGTTTTAAAACTCCTACCTGTTATTGATAACATCGAGCGGGCAATTGCCTACACTCCTGAAGAGCTAAAAGATAATACTTGGGTTCAAGGCGTGGCTGGGCTCGTAAAGCACCTAGAAAAATCTCTTGAAGGTTTGAACGTTGCTCGTATTGATGCAAAGCCAGGTACGGAATTTAACCCTGACTTTCACGAAGCAATTCAGTTCGACGAAGCAGCAGAAGGCGATAAAGAAGTGATTGCCGATGAACTGCAAGCTGGCTACACCCTAAATGGCCGCGTTATCCGCCATGCGATGGTAAAAGTCACCCGGCAGTAAACTGCTCACAAAAAGAAATCCCCGCAAGCAAGCGGGGATTTTTAATATCGAGGGTTGGTTTGAGCAGGGAGATGAAGTCCCCACTCAAACCAACACGAAGCGCTAGCGCTTACGTGATTCGTATGGGGTCGTGATGGAAAAACAGATGATGGCACTGCTGTTGCAGTACCGGATGACGGGGTCGTTGATGGTGCACTTGTCGCCAAGCGCTTCGAAAACCCGCACGATTTTTTGGATTGACTCACGAGTCGCCGGCAAATGAATTGCCGACTCCTTGATATCCTTGAAATCGGTTTGGTCTAGCTCACTAGGCCTGTCAGCGTTGGTATCGCGAACGTAAAAGCGCTGTTCGTGTGTTTTGTGGCTCCTTCCCAGGAGTGCACGTCGGGGCTTCATTGCTAGTTCGAGGTCCTTCTCGGCGCAGTTACTCACGCTGAGTTCGTCACCAGCAAGAATAGGCGTTGGTGAGTGGTGAACCAATGCAGTCATTATTTCCTTCTCCCTGCTCTGAAAAATAAAAAGCCGCCACGAGATTTCTCTCAAGCGGATTCACTTCTTGCTGGCTGTATTTGTTTGGAATAAGTTTCAGTAAGACTTTTCGATAATAGTCCTGTTTTAACCAAAAATCAATATCTTTTTTCTGATATGATAGAGGTATGGAACAAACCCCCTCAACCCAAGCAACACCGACAGTAACCGAAACGACAACACAAGCGCCATTACAGGCAGTAGTGGATTATCTCCCGGGTATAACTATAGTGAACGCCAAGCCAGCGTTACTTGAATGGGGAGCTGACAATCGAATCAAATTATTCGAAATGGATTTTGACACCAAGCAAGCAAAAAGCGTGATATTTGACGCTTCACTTTCTGAAATTACTCAAGTAACCGGTTCAATGGTGATGTTAACTTTTCACATTGGCGACAAGAAGTATAATACTCAGTTTTCTCAAACTGCGGCAGGTAAAATGGACCTTGGAGGGGTTGGTCTTGCGCTTGCATACCAAGAGACAAAAGGCTCAGGCATTACTGTTTGGACTGATAAGTTGAAGCAAAACGCCGTTAACGTAAAAGTCCTTGGCTGGGGCTGGGCACTTAAATGGGGCTTTATTCTTGCCGGAATTCTTCTCGCCGGCGCAGTAATCTACGTACTTGCTACCGTTTAATAACCTTATAAGCTACTAAAAACAGAGATGGTGTAAAAACCAAAGTTCAATAACAGGCCAATACTACCGAGTACGATAAGTGGGACGGTTTTTGTCTTGATACCGTATAGCAATCCAATCGCTCCTAAGAGCGCAAGTACACCAAAGACATATCCGAAATAGAACGCTACCAAAAATAGTATGATACTTGCTATTGAAAGGATATAACCAAGTGTTATTTTCTTTTTAAGGTTTTCTTTTGTTGGGGGGTTCATACCATTCACAAGCTCTGCTGTTTGAGCTGGCTGAGGAACGTTGGTTGGCTGCGCTACTGGTGTAATTGGTTGTTGTGGTTCAACGGGTGTTGGAGTTGGTGTGGTTGATGGGTCGTTTGATGGTTGCATATATATTTCCTTATGTAAGTAACACTAGTATAGCATCTCAAACAAATCATTAAAATTGTTAGTTGGCACTCTTGACATGAGAGTGCCAACCTATTTATAATAGGAATACTTGGCAATCTCATAGGTAGAGTGCTAAAATAGATATAACGAAATTTTGATAAATAGGAGAATATAATATGGGTAAAATCATTGGAATCGACCTTGGTACAACCAACAGCGCCGTGGCGTATATGGTTGCGGGTAAGCCAGAAGTTATTGCAAATGCAGAAGGTAACCGTACAACACCAAGCGTTGTTGCTATTAATAAATCAGGCGAACGTCTTGTTGGCCAGGTTGCACAACGTCAACGCGTTACAAATGCTAAAAACACTATCTACGGTGTAAAGCGACTTATTGGTCGTAAGTTTGGCGACAAAGAAGTCCAAAAAGACCTCGACATTATGCCATACGAAATTGGTAAAAAAGGTGACGGTGTAACTGTTCGTTTAGGCGACAAAGACTACTCACCAGAAGAAGTATCAGCAATGATCCTTTCAAAGCTAAAAGCAGATGCTGAAGCGTTCCTAGGCGAAAAAGTCACCGAAGCTGTTATTACAGTTCCTGCGTACTTCGATGACTCGCAAAGGCAAGCTACTAAAGATGCTGGTAAGATTGCCGGCCTCGAAGTAAAGCGTATTATTAACGAGCCAACTGCGGCTGCACTTGCGTACGGCCTTGAAAGTAAAAAAGAAGAAAAGATTGCCGTATTCGACCTTGGTGGTGGTACCTTCGACGTATCAGTCCTTGAACTTGGTGACGGTGTATTTGAAGTAAAGAGTACTCATGGTGATACTCACCTTGGTGGTGAAGATTTTGATAACAGAGTTGTTAACCACTTCCTCGACGAATTCAAAAAAGAAGCTGGAATTGACCTTAAGGGTGACAACGCTGCAATGCAACGTCTAAAGGACGAAGCTGAAAAAGCTAAGAAAGAACTTTCATCGACTACTGAGTACGATGTAAATCTCCCATTCATTACTGCTGATGCTGATGGTCCTAAGCACTTCGAGTACAAGCTTACTCGTGCAAAACTTGAAGAGCTGGTTAAAGACCTCATTGACCGCCTTGCTGAACCTGTAGAAAAGGCACTTAAAGATGCTGGCCTTAAAGCAAACGAAATCAATGAGATTGTTCTTGTTGGTGGTATGACTCGTATGCCTGCAGTTGTTGAAAAGGTAAAAGCTATCTTTGGTAAAGAACCACTTAAAGGTGTAAACCCTGACGAAGTGGTTGCTATTGGTGCTGCTATTCAAGGTGGTGTACTTGCCGGTGATGTGAAAGATGTTCTCCTTCTTGACGTAACACCACTTAGCCTTGGTATCGAAACCATGGGTAGTGTCTCAACAAAGCTTATTGAGCGAAATACAACTGTTCCAACAAGTAAGAGTGAGACATTCTCAACAGCTGCTGATAACCAAAACCAAGTAGAAATCCACGTACTCCAAGGTGAACGTGAAATGGCCAGCGACAACAAGTCACTCGGACGTTTCGTACTTGACGGTATTGCGCCAGCACCTCGTGGCGTGCCACAAATCGAAGTAACCTTTAACCTCGATGCAAACGGTATCTTGAACGTTACTGCTAAAGACAAGGGAACTGGTAAAGAGCAATCTATTACTATTCAAGATAGTGGTAACCTAAGTAAAGACGACATCGAAAAGGCACAAAAAGATGCTGAAGCACACGCTGATGAAGACAAGAAAAAGCGTGAATCTGTCGATGCTCGTAATAGCCTTGAAAATACAATCTACCAAGCTGAAAAAATGCCTGACGAATTCAAAGACAAGATCTCTGATGAAGACAAAAAGGTTATTACCGATGCTGTAGAGGAAGCTAAGAAGCACAAAGATTCTACTGATAAAGAAGAATTAGAAGCTGCTACTAAGGCTTTAAGTGACGCTATCATGCCTGTTGGCGCGAAGATGTACGAACAAGCTGCTAAAGATGACGCACCTGCATCTGAAGATGGCGAAGAAGCAAAGTCTGACGAAGCTGTCGAAGGCGAAGTTGTAGACGACAAAAAAGACGAGAAGTAAATTTCTTAGTCATAATAATAGCCGGTAGAAATGCCGGCTATTTTATTGCAAAGAAAAAACCCCACAACTGGCTGTCGTGGGGCGGGGTGGTTTAATACACCCGTTTGATTGTGAACTCGGCGTTCATCTGGCTTTCTCGAAGGTCGAGCTCGAGACGCGCGGTTTTCATGCCCTGGTTCGTCTCGGGCGGAGGTACAACGGTGACCTCAGCCGCAATCGCCTTGGGCCCTAGGTAGGACACGGAAGTGATTTTGGCGATGAGCCAAATACCCCCTTCTGCTTCGACCTGGATTGGCTTTGAGAGCAGCTGACCGTTCCCTGTCTTGAAGGCGTTCATGAACTCTCCTTTGAAAGCTCGACGCAGGTTAGGAATGGTGATGGTGCTGCCGGGTGCTGACATGGTCATTTTCATGACCTTTCTCTTACGCTATTTGCCCTAGCGAGAAGGCGCAGTCAATAGTTGCCTATTGCCACCAACACATATAATGCTGGATTTTTGGTGTTACAAGAGTTCGATGAGAACTGAGTAGTCGATGTGCGGCCAGGACTTTCGGTCGATAACCTCGCGGTCTTCGTTCGAAACTCCGAGAAGGTCGAAGATGTGCGTCGCCAGGTCGCCGGGCTCGGAGCCTCGTAGGCTTACACCATAGACGAACAGTTCGACGTTCCTTCGCTTACCTCGGAGGATTACACCGTTCATATTGCCACGTTCGCCGTTTGAACGTGTCCACCGAGAGTTGTGAATGAACTCAATGCTCTCGATTTTTCGCTCGGCTACCAGGGTTGGTAGTAGCGCACGTACCTGCTTGGCGGTGTAGTCGGAGATACCGCTGAAGCGAACTTCTGCGAGATCCAACTCTTCAGAGATTTCTCTCTGACGCTTGGTCTCTTCATCGCTCAACGGAGCGTTGTAATCGACACTGCGATCTGTTGCCCGGAATGAAACCCGGACTTTCCTTATGGTAGTTGGCTCAGACAATCGTCTCAACTCCTCGTGTACGAGCCTCGTCTGTCACGGCTGTGACGACATAAGCTTTGCATATTATACCAAGAAATGACGAAAAGTCAATTTAGCTTTCAGGTAATTCAAGGAATAATGCTGCCCAAATCATACCGGGGTCAGCGCGGTAGAATTTTGCATAGTACCATGAGCCATCTGGCGCAAGTAGTTCGGGGTAGCTTCCGTGACGTTCAATAAGCTCACTAAATTTTTTGTACTGTTCAACGTACTCGTTACGTTTGTAACGCTTTAGTAGGTGTAAGTAATAAGTAGCATGCCATGTCCAAATACTGGTTTCAGTATAATTTGGCATCGAAAATGGTCCCATGCCAAAGCGGTAGCGGAGTGGTTTTTCGGGTACTTCCCCATATCGTAATGGGTACGGTTTATTCAATTCCTTTTTATTGATATAGTCGAGTGTTTTGCCGACCATCACAGGGTCGGTCACGATTCCTAAGAAGAAGGGGATGAGTGCACTATCTGAACTGAATGTTTGCGTTGTGCGGTCGGCGCGGAAGTATTCGCCAGTCCAATAACTGTGAATTAGAATGTCGCTGTATCGATCTGGTAGGTGGTGAAAATCAACTAAGTTTAACTTCTCAACACACTGAGCTAAGCGGCCTACAAGTGCAATTGAATAGGCACTTCGGTTGTAGTACACGGCGTCGCGCATCTCGGCAAAAACAATTCCAGGTAAAATATCGCCACTTTCATCTAAGAACTTTGAGGTGTATTTGCGAAGCTCTTTATTTAAAAACGCCGTCTCTTTTTCGTTGAGCTGATATTTACTGACGACTAACGAGTGGAGTAGCCATGGCAAAGCATCAATACTAGGTAATCCTGGTGCATTAAAGACATTTCCGGCCTTATCGATACAAAGTTTTATTGTACCGGCACGCATATAGTGTCGAAGTGCCCAGCGCAAAGTGTGGTGCACGTGAGTTGTTTGATTTAAGTTAACTAATGACTCTGCAACGGTACCAAAATCACGCATCCAGAAGAAATTATAGTGACCTAGGCTGGTGCGATAGAAGTCTCCGTACCAGAGGCGATCAACGATTTGTTGGCAAATTTCTCGTGCATTACCGGGAAAACGTTCAATTTTACCGAAGTAACGGTTATATAGTTGTCGATATTCGGCGTGGATAAGTCCGGCAACGGTGCCAATAGCCCTAATAAGAGGTTTCATTATAGGCAAGTATACCGCGAATATTCAGCAAACGAAATAGCTTAAGCGCTAAGAGGGGAGTATAATAGAAGTACAACATATAACCAAGGAGGATAGCATATGGATGGATTAGGAATTATAGGCTGGATTGTTCTTGGAGGTCTTGCAGGCTGGGTAGCCTCAATGATTGCAGGAACAAACAAGGGCCAGGGGTTGCTCGGTAATATCGTAGTCGGTATTGTTGGTGCATTTCTTGGTGGGTTTATTTTTGGGCTCTTCGGAGGCTCGGGTGTTACTGGGTTCAACTTCGGCAGCTTCTTAGTTGCTTTGGTGGGTGCAGTAGTTTTCTTGTTCATTTGGAAAGCCATCACGGGTCGCAAAACAGCTTAGTTTTAAAACTTAACTAAAACCTACAACTAGCACTCTAGACATATGAGTGCTAGTTGTTTTATACTAGTAGTAGATATGAGCAAACGAGATTATTACGAAGTATTAGGGGTGTCAAAAAGTGCCTCTGCCGATGAAATTAAAAAAGCCTTTCGCCGAGAGGCTGTTCAACATCACCCTGATAAAGAAGGTGGTAATGAAGATAAGTTCAAAGAGCTCAACGAAGCATATGACGTATTAAAAGACGCTCAAAAACGACAACGCTACGACCAGTTCGGTCACGCCGGTGTTGGTGGCGCAAGCGGCGGTGGCGGTTCTGCTGGCGGTAACCCATTTGAAGGCTTCGGTGGTGGTTTCGGTGGTGGCTTTGGTGATGACCTTGGCGACATTTTCAGTCAATTCTTTGGCGGTAGCGGCCAACGTCAACGCGGCCCGCAACGTGGCCGTGATGTTGAAGTACAGCTTCAATTAACATTCGAAGAAGCTATTTTTGGCATCGAACACGATATGACCCTCGAGCTAGACGATACCTGTGAGCACTGTAAAGGCACAACCGTTGAACCTGGACACGACATGAAAACATGTGCGACTTGTCACGGTGCAGGGCAGCAAACACGTGTCATGAACACTCCTTTCGGTCCTATCCAACAAAATGTTGTTTGTGATACTTGTCACGGCCGTGGAAAAATTCCAGAAAAAGAATGTACTGTCTGTCACGGCACTGGTACCCAGCGTCGTAAACAAACTATCAAGGTGAAAATCCCTGCTGGTATTGATGACGGTGCGACTATGCGCCTAAGTGGCCGCGGTGAAGCCATTACTGATGGTGAAAAGGGCGACCTGTATGTACATATTCGCGTTAAAGCCGACAAGAAGTTTACCCGTGAAGGAGATATTATTCTCTCTGAAGAACATGTCGGCATGGTTGATGCTGCACTTGGTACTGAAATTGAAGTACCGACTGTTGACGGCACAGTGCGTATGAAAGTTCCTGCTGGAACGCAATCTGGTACCGACTTTAAGCTGTCGGGTCACGGTGTGCCTCACATGAACAGTGAACGTCGCGGTCCACATATTGTGAGCATTCTTGTTGATACGCCAACGAAACTTTCGAAGAAGCAAAAAGAAATTCTCCAACAACTTTAAGTAAAGGTATCTTTATGAACGCGACTTTAAAAGATGAACTCATCCAGCGCGGCTACACCGAGAACACAATTGTTCTTGATAGGGGATACAAACAGTACCTCACAAAAGACGGTAAAGTTGTTCTTACAAAGGGCGGCTATTACGATTACCCGTTTATTTCTCAAACTGCTAAAAAAGTAAGCAAAGATAAGAACCTAAGTTACGATTTTGCGAATATTCAAGGTATCCACATACCTGCGACACTACAAACTACCGATGTATCTAAAGCGAACGAGTTTCTTGCGGCTCATAAAAAACTTGTTGTTAAACCAGCAGATTTAGGTGGTGGTAGGGGCCTTACTGTTGATGTCACCGACGAAGATACTTTGAAAATTGCTATAGAAAAAGCTACCATTGGCGGTAAAACACCCCTTATTCAACAGCAATTCATAGGTGAAGAGATGAGGCTTACTGTTCTCGCTGGTAAGGTGCACTCAGTAATACTACGGCGTACGCCGCGAGTAACAGGCGATGGTGTCAGTACAATCCAACAACTGATTGAGCGTGAAAATAGCGACCGATTATCGCTTCAATTTCCACTTTTGACATACCCGCAACTTGACGCAACGATGATGCCTTCCGAGTTATTTAACTCACAAACCGTTATTGGTGCTGGCCAGGTTGTTGAGCTTAGCCGTGCAACCATGATTGGCCGCGGCGCCTCTTTCTACGGTATTTTGCAACAAATTCATCCGTCGTACTTGGCAATTGCTGAAAAGCTAGCCAATAACCTTAACCCGTCAATGCTGGTTATCGATTTAATGGTTAAGAACTTTACCGAGCCTGCAACGGACGATAATTACATTTTTCTTGAATTTAATACAGCTCCCGCCTTGCAAATCTATTCATCTATCCGGGCAGGGGACCAACCTGACGTCATTTCAAAGCTTGCTGACATGGTCGAAGCGTTCGCTGAAGCGTGCGCCTAACACCTTAAACTATTGCTTTTTTATTACACTTATGCTATAGTATTCTTTATGAGCACTGAATATGAAAAGACTGCACTTTTAACACTTCCAGGCATAGCCGAAGGTTCTACCGAAGAAAAAGGCCTGCTTAGTTGGTCTCGACCGTATTTGATTAGTGAAATCCGTAATAACGGTGTTGATGTTGTTGTAAGTCGTGGCATAAAATCTTTAGATGAAGCTGGTGCTGTAGTGAACGATGTTATTCGTCCGAGCTACGATGCAATGGGTGAAACGGCGAAAATTGAACGTCTTGGTTCAATTGGCCTAAATAATGTCGATGTTATTCGCAACATCCTTCGCCCTATAAAGGCTGATATTGATAGCCCCCAGCTAAACCCAAATACTATCCGTACTTTAGCGCGCAATAAGTTTGCTGTTATGGATACAATCCTTGAGCCAGCTAACGTGTACGCTCGCAAGGCTGCCCTTGTTAACGGAGATACAACATTTTCTGAGCTAAGTGATACAATCGACACCCTTCCAGGCGATTTCATTGTTGCAAAGCCTAATGGTGGCCAACGCAGCCGTGGTGTTATGGTTGGAACGAAAGCTGAAGTGATGAGTCGTATTCAGCAGAATCCTATCTCTGAACCATATATTATTGAAGAGAAGTTGCAGTTTGCTAATCAACTTCCTGGTATTCGCGGACGGACTGCTGAAGAACATGCAGGTTTGCAACGTGCAAACAAGCTTAAGGTGAACCGCGAAGTGCGAACATATTATTTTGGTGACAATGAATGGGACGTCGTAGGACGCGTTGCAAAAGTTGGCGAAACCGACTTCAGAAGCGACGACTGGTTACAACTTGACCTTGATTCAACCCTCGATACCCTTATTCAGTCAGCAAGTGACGTAATGGCTCGAATTCGTGCCGTAACAGGTAACGATGAAGTAAATATCGCGTTAGACTGGGTATATGCAAGTTCCGCTTCAAGCCCTGAACCATCATGGCAAGTAATGGAATTGAACGCCGCTGAACCCCAGCTTGTTCAGTTACACGAAGACCTAGAAGTGGGTCGCCGTCAGCATACAAAGATGGCCAAACAAATTAGTCGAATCGCATTAAGTTAGTATAATAGAGTTAAAGAAGGAGCCATCATTATGAGTACTGTCCCTATCATTTCCGTTACTGGTACAAAAGGTAAAACGACAACTGTTTCGGTGATTGCCGATGTTTTATTGAGCCTTGAAAAGAACGTTTTAAAAGTTGACACTACTGGACACTTTTTAAACGGCCAACGCCGCAGTACTCTCGAAGATTCAAAGAGTGCATGGCGTTTAGTGCCAAGTGTTGCTCCTGGGCGATACCTTTGGGAATTCCACGCTCAACCTGAACTAAAAGAAAACGGCGTTGCTGTTTTAGAATGTTCACTCGGTTGTAGCGCTTCATCTGGCCTGGCCTACCGTTACCACAAGGTCGGTGTTTTCTTGAACGTTTTTGAAGACCACCTCGGTTCTTCTGACCGTATTAAAACAAAAGAAGATATTGCGAAAGCAAAAGAATTTGTATTCTCGCGCCTTCTTCACCAAGATGCATACGCTGTATTCAATGCTGACGATGCACTTGTTGTTGACCGACTCCAGGTTGCGCCGAAGACTGGTGTAACATTGGTACCATTTGGCCTTGATTTTAGCGCATTCGACATCGCTGAACACCTTCGTTCAGGTGGCGTTGCTATTACTCTCAACGACTCGAAAGAAGTAGTACTTCGGACTTCTGCTGGCGACACTGTTATTGTGAAACTAGAAAAGATTCCTTGGACATTTGACGGTAACTTCGGTCCTTCAATTTGGAACATGATGGCAAGCGTCGGTGCGCTCTACGGCTTCTTTGACGGCCAACTGCCTGCTGGTATTAGCGAAGCGTTTGAAGCTGTACGTCTTGAGCCTTACGGTGGCCGCCTTACGTTACTTGAAAGTGATAATGGCGTTAAAATTCTTGCCGACTATGCGCATGAAAAAATTTCACTCGGTATGGTTGCAGACTTAGCCAAAACAAAAGTCGCACCAGGTGGTAAAGTTATTGGTGTCGTGCGCCTTGCACATGACCGTACTGATGACCTTATGCGTGAAACAGGTGTGGTTATTGGTAATGCCTATGACCAAGTGGTCGTTTACGATAAAATCGACGGACACTTCCGTAAGGCAATGCCAAAGAATACGAAATTCGTCGAGATAGACGGCCGAACTTCACAAATCTTAAGTGACGCTGTTGCATCGGTAAATCCAAATGTTGAACGTATTGTCCGCGAGGACGAAGCATTGCAACGAGCTGCTGAGATTGCGCAACCAGGCGATGTCGTTGTTGCTATTGTTAATGATGATATCGTACGTTCAATCGGCTTCATTAAAGAATACTTTAAGGCAGACTTTATTTAATGATCACTAAAAAATTAACTGTTATCGGTCGCGCTGAACGCGTTGAGCTCCCTCAACTAGGGCTTACCCGCGTACCCGCAAAGATAGATACTGGTGCTGATGCAAGTAGCATCTGGGCTAGCGGGTCTGTCGACAGCAGGGGAAGGCTAGACGTAGTATTTTTCGGTCCTGATTCACCTTTCTACGACGGCAAAATCCATACTTTTTCAAAAAGTGCATATGGCGTCACCAGGGTATCAAGTTCATTTGGACACCGAGAGATTCGCTACAAACTGAAACTTAAAATTAAAGTGAATGATCGTACTATAAATGGCAGCTTCACACTTGCTGACAGAAGTAAAAAACTGTATCCAATCTTACTCGGCAGAAGTTTACTGCGAAACAAATTTATCGTTGACGTGTCGAAGGGAAGACCGTTAGTTGCAGAAGAAAAAGCTCGGCGCAAAAAGCTACAAGAGGAATTATTAACTAGCGGAGAACAAAAATAATGAATATCGCAATTTTATCTAAAGGTGCCGCTAACTACACGACTAAGCGTCTGAAAGAAGTGGCGAAAGCCCGTGGACACACTGTTCGCATTATTAACTATGCTAAATGTTACGTTGCTATTGAAAAAGACAAGCCAGTTATCCGTTACAAGGGTGAAAGCTTAGAGCACTTTGATGCAATTATTCCCCGTATTGCTCAAAGCTACACAAAGTACGGAACAGCTATCGTGCGCCAGTTCGAAAGCCAAGGTTCATTTACAACTGCAAGCTCTATCGCGATTACTCGTTCTCGTGACAAGCTTCGTGCCTACCAAATTATGGCAAAAGCTGGTGTAGCAATTCCTAAGACAGTGTTCGCCCGTGAAACCGCAAACTTTGAAGACGTCATCTCACTCGCTGGTGGCACGCCGCTTATTATTAAGGTTGCTCGTGGTACTCATGGCAACGGAGTGGTGCTTGCAGAGACTCCTAAGGCTGCTCAAGCCGTAATGCAGGCCTTCTATGTTGAAGGTGTGAACTTCTTGGTTCAGGAATTCGTTAAAGAATCTGCCGGTGAAGATATTCGTGCACTTGTTGTTGGTAACCGAGTTGTGGCAAGCGTTAAGCGCCAAAGCCTCGATGACGACTTCCGTTCTAACACTCACCAAGGTGGTGTAGGTATGCCAGTTAAACTTACTGACGAAGAGACAAAGACTGCTATTAAAGCAGCAAAAGCAATGGGACTTCCTATTTGTGGTGTCGACATGATGCGGAGTGCAAACGGTCCACTTGTGCTTGAGGTAAACTCATCAGCAAGCCTTAAAACTCCAGAAGCTATTACAAAGCGCGATGTTGCAACAAAGATTATTGAGTATATTGAGCAAAACGCAAAACGTTCAAACAAAAAAGACCGCATCGGCGCGTAACCCGCTTCTGTTATACTAGTCCACATGGACAAACTCCGCTTATTTGTATGGCGCCGTTCTACCACAATTATTTTAATAGTTGGATTGGTATTAATTTTAGTTGGGCTGGTGGTTTCATTCGCACTGACAACCTTCAAACCTACCACTCAGGTACGTATTGGTAGCGGCGTATATTCTTTATGGCTTGCAGATACCGACCCGAGTCGTATTCAGGGGTTGTCGGGTGTAGATAAGTTGCATTTGAACGGAGGCCTATTGATGGCCTACGACACGAACGATACCCATGGTATCTGGATGAAAGACATGAATTTCCCACTCGACCTTATCTGGTTGGATAGTAATAAGGAAGTTGTGTATATTGTTAAAAACGCTCCGCCTGAAACCCCTGCGAGTACTGTTTACACCCCTAAAGACGCCGCTCGATACGTCCTTGAGTTACCAGCAGGAAGTGTCAAAAAAGCCGGCATAAAAACCGGGGATACTGCAACATTCAACATAAAGGTATAATAGAAACATGATAGTACCAGCCGTATTTATTGGTCTCGCTCTTGTTCTGTTTATTGGTGCGTTTTTATCAAAACGACGGTTTGGCTTGCTTGGATTGGCGTTAACGGCCGGTGCGACACTGAGTACGATTTGGAGCGACAGCGCCGGGTTAATTATTTCAATGACAGGATTAGTACCTGTAGGGCCACTCACTAATGCCCTCGCGCTATCGATAGTAGTATTATTACCGGCGATTGTATTACTGTTCCATGGCTACAAATATAAATCAGTCTTTTCGCGCATTGTCGGTTCGCTATTGTTCACAATATTAGCCGTAGCTTTCTTACTAGAGCCAATTGCGTTCGCATTACCACTTGAAGGAACGTCCGCATATTTATATAATCAAGCGATAGGCTATAAAGATCTTGTTATTAGCGCCGGTGTTATTTTAGCGGTTGTTGATTTATTCTTTACGAAACCTGCCCACAAGGCAGAAAAGGATGGCAAGAAAAAATAGCTGACATTGACAAGGTACCCCTGTTGATGTATAGTGCATAAGGTCGTGGGTCCGTAGCTCAGCTGGTTAGAGCACCTGCCTTTTAAGCAGGGTGTCATGGGTTCAAGCCCCATCGGACCCTCCAAAATTATTCACGACGACGAGGTTCAAGTCATCATAAATTTGAACCTCAAATAAAGAACATCCCATTTTCGCTACCGGGGATGTTTTTTATTTGGAGAACTTTTATACTATAAAGTATAGAAAAGAGGATATATGTCATTTCAAGCTTATCTCGATAACATTCAAGAAAAAACCGGGAAAACCCCGAACGACTTTATTGCTCTTGCGAAAGAAAAAGGGCTTGATAGAACTGACGTCAAGGCAAGTGAGATTGTCGACTGGTTAAGTGTCGATTTCAATTTGGGACGAGGACACGCTATGGCTATTGTTCACGTCATTAAACATGGTGCAGTTATTTCGGATAAGCATGTCGGAAGTGCCGGTGCGCACATGGATGAGTCGAGTACTCTTAGGCTTGATGGCAAAAAATAATTTTGAAGGTGTAAACCTAGGTGGATGGTTGCTGGTTGAGCGCTGGATGACCCCGTCGCTTTTTAAAGATACCGATGCTGAAGATGAATACTCACTCATGCAAACGAAGGTTGGTGCTGCGCGTATTGAAAAGCACCGTAAATCATTTATCACCGAAGAAGATTGGAAATGGCTAGCGAATAACGACATTACGCATATTCGCTTGCCAGTTGGGTATTGGGCACTTCATGACGATGCGCCATATACGAATGTAGCGAAACACCTAGATTGGGCATTTGCTATGGCTGAAAAATATAACATTCAAATACTTTTAGATTTGCATGCGTTAAAGGGTTCTCAAAATGGAACTATCCATAGCGGAAAAATTGGCCCTGTTGAGTGGCGACGGTATGAGCAAGATTCATTAGCAACCGTTGAAGAGTTGGCACGAAGATACTGCGACTCTCCGGCTTTATGGGGATTTGAGATTATTAATGAACCAAAAGTACTTGGCAACTATATTGCACTTATTCGTTATTATCGGGATGCATATACGTTACTGCGAAGCATATTGAAGCCGGGTACTTATACTATTTTTCAAGATGGGTTCGTGCCGCTGCTATTTTCTGGAACGTTATGGGCGAGAAAGCACTACCCGGTTATTATGGATACGCACTTTTATTTGGCAGTTCCAGGGTTGTTGCATAAACTCTCTCCGAAAGCTCATGACCGTGTTCGAAATATATTGTTTGGTGGTGCGCTGCTACTCACCACCTGGCGTCAGCCGGTGATTGTAGGCGAGTGGAGTTCAGTACTTCCGCAGCAGATGTTTAACCGTACGCCACAAGACCAACATTACGCTATGTTGGCGGGTACGATTGAACGACAGCGACACATGTACAAGCGTGCACTGGGTAGGTTCTATTGGAACTACAAGACCGAAGGTGAAGGGATGTATAACTATCGCTCTTTGGTTGAAACTGACACTATTAGTACATAACTATCTCATTTTCCATCGCTATTATAAGTAGGTGGGTTGGTGGTTTCGGCAATATGTACATTCGTCCTGGGGCATTGCCGTCCTTTGTGCCGCGTTCGTAGTTGGTGTGTGGTTGGCTCTTTTGTTGCGAGTACCAACCTGGATTGGCGTGGCAGTACTCCCATTGTTAGTTTTTTGTTTTTGGCACCTACGAGTATATGTGTTGCCTATACTCGCGTGCGTCGGCCTCTGTGTTGGTTTAGGCTATGGTTCGGCAGCTTTAGGCGAGCGCGACGCCTACGAACGTTATATAGGCCACAGCGTGCAACTCGTTGGCAAAGTAAAAGAAGACCCTAGTCGCAATAGCTCAGGCTTGTCACTTCAGCTAGACACTGTAAACATAGAAGGTGAACGTATGCCGGGGAGTGTGCTGGTAAGCCTTACGGGTAATGATATAAAACGCGGCGACATTGTAACGGTGAGAAGCTTACTCAAGCCTGGTTTTGGGAGCTTCCCAGCTAGTATGAGTCGCGCTTCGATTATATCTATCGTTCGTCCTGTTCCTGGTGATGTAGGGCGAGTAGTTCGTGATTGGTTTGCAGATAAGATTCGGGTGAATATCGCTGAACCACAGGCAAGCTTAGGTATAGGTTTCTTAACAGGACAAAAGAGTGCTTTGCCGGATGACCTTGCTGATGCGTTAAAGGTTGCTGGGTTAACGCACATTGTTGTAGCGAGTGGCTACAACTTAACTATTCTTGTAAGAATGGCTCGACGATTATTTATTAGGTTTTCGAAGTATCTGTCGGCGGTATCATCGGGTGTCATGATTACTATGTTTATGGCAGTTACAGGCCTCAGCCCGAGTATGACGCGAGCAGGGTTAGTATCGGGGTTAAGTTTGCTAGCTTGGTATTATGGGCATCGGTTTCACCCTCTTATATTGCTACCATTTGCAGCAGCGATAACTGTAGCAATACAACCAAGCTACGTATGGGGTGATTTAGGCTGGCAGTTAAGTTTTGCAGCTTTTGCTGGAGTGATGGTTGTCGCACCATTATTACAGCGCTACTTTTATGGTGAAAAAGAACCAGGTGTGTTGAGGCAAATTCTGGGTGAGACTATAGCGGCACATATTGTGACTGTGCCAATTATCGCTACGGGCTTTGGGGTTATTTCGAACGTAGCGGTAATCGCAAATGTGTTAGTGGTACCACTTGTTCCGCTCGCAATGTTGCTAACGTTCATTTCTGGTATTTGGACAATCATCGGTCTGCCTTTTGTTTGGTTAATAGCAACACCAACAAGCTGGTTATTAACCTATATGACAAACGTCGCAACGTTCGTATCAGAACTATCGTGGGCACAGAGCGAATTACAGCTAGAACTGTGGGTATGGGGCGTGTATATATTGGTGATTATCGCGGCTTGTTTTTGGATGACTCGAGCTACTAAATACGATTTGCGTGATGCCAATTCAGTTATTTAGGTTAGCGTGGGCGGTTGCGAGCAATTTCACGGGCCATATCGGCGAACAAGTCGTCAACGAGGTCGGCGCTAAATTCACCGTGTTTCTTTTGTACTGCAGTGCGAATAAGGAAATCAGCGAGGGCTGGGTTTTTTGGAAGGATTGAACCGTGCAGGTATGTTCCAATAACGTTCTTGTAACGAGCACCTTCGTGGCCATCGGCCGAGTTATTACCAGCACCTTTAATAACGGTTGCGAGTGGTGTTGCCTTTGAGCCAAGGTGTGTTTGTCCGCTGTGGTTTTCATAGCCGATAATATCGCCGAACTCGTCTGAATGGGTGATGATGTTACCAATTAAACGTTCTTGGGTTCCGTAGGTTTCGATATCAAGAACACCAATGCCGTCTAACTGTGTACCGGCAAGAGTTTTGAAGAAGTGACCAAATAGTTGGTATAGGCCACATACCATGAGCATCGGTACGCCAGCGTTTGCCCATTGTTGCAACTGCGGTCCAATTTTAATAAGGTCGGCGTGGATTATTTCTTGGCCACTATCTTGGCCACCACCACCAATAACAAGGTCAACTTTTTTAGGAAGTACATCGCCAACGTTATATTCAATAACAATCGGTGTGTAACCGTACCACTCAAGACGCTTTGTAATAACGAGCAAGTTTCCGTTGTCGCCATAAATATTCATATCTTTTGGATATAATTGCAAAATAGTGATTGCTTGTTTTTCCATTAGGCAACTACCTCCACTCGAGTAATTTTAGAAAGTTCTTTGCGAAGCGCCAGCATTGCAGTGTAGGTACAGTAAATACGCTTTGGGGTGTCGGGGTGCATAGAAATAAAGTCTTGCAGGGCAATGGCAAGTTCAGTTTCGACTTTTTCAACCGGCACATCGTCGTATTGCATACGAAGGGCCATGTCGTAAGCGCGGACACCACTAATATATACCGGTTCTTTTTCGAGACTTCTGAAATCAACATCCCAAAGCCAAGACATATCGCGGCCATCGGCGTAGTTGTCGTTAATAGCAATCATTGTTGCGTATCCCTTAGGGTCGTATGACTGCAAGCCGAGGCGGAAACCAGAAGGATTCTTTACGAGTACAAGTTCGAGCGGTTGGCCGCCAACCGTTAATACTTCGCCGCGTCCAAAAGCTGGCGTCACTGTTGAGAGTGCGCCAAGCAGGCTGTTAATTGAAGCATCGGGCTCAACGGCACGGGCCAAGGCAAGTGCTGCTGCGCTGTTGAAAATGTTATAGACACCACGAAGTTTAAGGGGTGTTACAAAATCTTTGCCAGCAATTGAAAATGCTGCACCTTTATCGTTAAAGTCTTTAAGGGTTACATCTGCATCTGGGCGTGCTGCTATTTTGCCTGACTTAGTTTTATTGTGCATGTCGTCATCGCTAGGGAAGTGTGAAAGCAGTGAGTCGTTTAGGCCGAAGTAGCGAACGTCAGTTGAGAGGCCGCTGGCAATTTTTAGTACTCGTGAATCTTCGCGGTTGATAACAACAGTATCAGTTGTGGCTTGTGCAATTTTTTCAAGCATACGGGCGGTAGCATCAATTTCGCCAAAGCGGTCGAGTTGGTCGCGCATCACATTCAGTAATAAGCTATAGCGAGGTGGAATAATTTCTACAAATTTAACCGCGTGGGCTTCATCGAGTTCAAGGACTGCGATATCGGCGTCGAGTTTACCCTTCATATCAATGTCGCCAAGTAGGGCGGCGGCAACGCCACGTACGAAATTGCTTCCTGTACGGTTAGTGAATACTTTTAAACCTTGGCTTTCAAGAAGTGCAACGACCATTTTTGTTGTTGTTGTTTTTCCGTTTGTACCGCTAATAACAACCACACCCTTAGGGAGTTGATTAAGAATGCTAGGAATAAAATCTGGGCTTATTTTCTCGACAAACAAGCCGGGGAGGGCAGAGCCACCACCGCGCAAACGTGCAGCGTATCGGACGGCTTTGCCTAGGATAATTACAAAGGGTTGTGGCATATGCTCTATTATATCGTACATCGACGCGTCTCCCTGCTATAATAGCTGTATGTTCTTGGTGGGAATTCTTTCTTGGTGGTACGGACGTGGCTGGTTAGGGCAGTGGCGTCGGGTTAGTGACCGGTGGCGGACAACCGTTCAATTCTTTTCAATTGGCCAATTATTTGCCACATTGTTTTCACCATTTCGCCAAATTTCTGCAAATAGCACCAGTGATCCAAACCCAATCGTGGCGTTGCGGGCTGTCTTTGACCAACTTATTTCGCGAGTTGTCGGTGCATTCGTGCGCATGTTTACTATATTTGCAGGCATGGTAGTCATTACGCTTCAAGTTCTCTACGAGTCATTTGTGATGGTGCTATGGTTGCTTCTACCGCTACTTCCTGTCGTTGGCTTTATACTACTTGCATTAAATTGGGTACCATCATGGATGTAAACTTATTTAATTATCACAGCCGTCGAGCGCAGTATGCTCGGCTTGGTAAAGGTTTAGCCCCTTGGATTTTCTTATTTAAATTAACAATCATCATCCTGGTTGTTCTGGGTATTATGGCACTTGCCGTTGGTATGGCGCTGGGCTGGGCACTAATTGGGCTGGTGGCTGTGCCCATAATGATTGTTCAGTGGTACAAGTACGAACTGAAAAGCGTACCTATTGATGCCACACGTAAAACCATCGACATCTTGCTTGATAGTGATTTACTTGCGGTGTTGCCCGACCAACCTTCACCTAAAGATATTGCAATCGCTTTGTTGCAAGCTAACGGTGGCTTATTCTTCCATGTGCGTTTTGGCGTAGGTGGCGGATTTCTTAAAGAAGTTTCGTCTGAAAACCGTACGGATACTGCTGCGATATTCGAAGAAGCGCTTGCGATTAGTGCGCAAGTTGGCGGACGAGTGAGCCCTGGTGTTATTATTCTTGCGATGATTCGCCAGCTGCCTGCCCGTGAAACGCTCCTTGGACACCTGCAGCTTACAGAAGATGATTTGCTCCGTGGAATTCAGTGGTATCACCACTTAAGTGACCTTATCAATCGGTCAAAAAATCGCTCAAAGCAATCTGGCGGTATTGGCCGCGACTGGTCATTCGGTTGGATTCCAACGCTATCTCGTTACGGCGCTAATATTTCTCAAGCGGGCACACTTGCGCGTGGCGAAATACGTACAGATGTATTAGCGCAATTGGTAAATTCACTCGCTAACAATTCTGGTGTCATTGCGTTAGTCGGTAAAGACGGCGTAGGTAAGACGGAGCTTGTATATGAGCTTGCTGAAAAGCTCATTAACCCAACAAAAGATATTCCGGCGCAACTTCACTACCAACAAATCTTTATGTTGGATGCTTCACGGCTTGTGTCCGTGGCTGGTGAACGCGGCGGTGTAGAGCAACTCGTAAGTGCACTCCTTGGTGAGGCATACGCTGCAAAAAACATTATTGTGTGTCTTGATAATGCTGAGCTATTCTTCGAAGATGGTGTCGGTTCGGTTGACCTTACAAGGTTACTACTGCCGATTATTGAAGCAGGGCGACTGCGCATTATCTTAACTATGGACGAGCAGAAATTCTTGCAAATTTCTAAACGCACACCGGCCATGGCATCTGCAGTAAACCGAATTACTATTCATCCAACTGATGAATTAGATACACTGAAGGTTTTGGAAGATCATCTTCCTGCATTAGAATATCGCCGCAAGGTTACCTATATGTACCAGGCGTTAAAAGATGCCTATCGATTAAGCCAACGATACGTATATGACATTTCAATGCCAGGCCAGGCAATTAGTCTTTTAGAGTCTGCGGCAGATTACGCTGAAAATGGGTTAGTGACATCTGTATCGGTTGCATCAGCTATTGAACAATCGACGGGTGTGAAAACCAGTAGCGCGAGTAACGAAGATGAGCGCACGAAGCTTCTTAACCTAGAGTCGCTGATTCACGAACGTATGATTGGCCAAGAGCGGGCTGTTAGCGTTGTGTCTGACGCATTACGTAGGGCTCGCTCTGGCGTGCGCAACCAAAATAGGCCCGTTGGTACCTTCTTGTTCTTAGGTCCAACAGGTGTTGGTAAAACAGAGCTTGCGAAATCACTCGCTGCTGTGTATTTTGGTGGTGAACGCAACATTATTCGTCTTGATATGAATGAGTTTGTATCAAGTAATGACGTAGCCCGTTTAATTGCGGATGGCTCTGAAGATGCCGGCAGTTTAACTGCACAGGTAATGAAGCAGCCGTTTAGCGTTGTGCTGCTAGATGAAATTGAAAAAGCTCACCCGAGTGTATTGTCTACTTTGCTGCAGCTGCTTGATGAAGGTATCTTGCGTGACATTCGTAACCGTGAAGTAAGTTTCCGTGACACTGTCGTTATTGCGACGAGCAATGCAGGCTCTGACCGAATTCAGGAATACCTAGGTAGGGGATACTCATTGGCACAATTCGAAGAAACCTTTATTGACGAACTTATTAGTAGCCACTTATTCCACCCAGAGTTCCTCAACCGTTTCGATGAACTTGTGGTATTTGGTTCGTTGACGAAACCTGAGTTGCTGCGAGTTGTTGATTTAATTTTGGTGTCTGTAAATAAGAACTTAGCAGGACAAAAAATTACCGTTACAGTAGCGCAAGACGCAAAAGAATATCTGGTTGAAGCTGGATATGACCCGCGCTTAGGTGCGCGTCCAATGCGTCGCGTTGTGCAGCGTGCGGTCGAGAATACTGTTGCTAAGCTACTTCTCTCGAATGAAGTATCTGCTGGTGGTTCGATTGAAATTACGCTCGATCAAGTAAGTTCAATCCTGGATAGAAAATCTCAAGCTGATAGTATTGCTAACAATACACCCCTGTAACCAATAAAAATAACTCTCGTAATGAGAGTTATTTAATAATCTTGGGGCGAATGAAGGGGATTGAACCCTCTACCTCCGGTACCACAAACCGGCGCTCTAACCAATTGAGCTACATTCGCCAAATTGTAAATGCCCGGCCGAACCGAACAGTAGCTATTGTAACAGATTGAGCCCTAGATGGAAATATGCTACAATACCTACTTATGCGGGCGTCGTATAATGGCTAATATGTCTGCCTTCCAAGCAAACGATGAGAGTTCGATTCTCTCCGCCCGCACCAAAGAAAAAAGCCGTGTCAATGATACGGCTTTTTTCTTTGATATAATGACAACATGTTAAGAAACTTTCAATACGACCCTCAGGCATCACACATAACTGAAGTTCTTGAGCGTTTCAATCTTGATTATAGTTCAAGAGAATCTCATCTTGATGTTCTTCGATTCGAAGTACTAAGCCCCGATTCTTTTATGTGGAAAATACTTATAGGAAATGCGGTATGCTATTTATACGCTGAGGATTACGTTTCCGATGTAGATTATATAAAAGACGTATTTAACGACTATCTGGAAAGTGATAAGTGGGACTTTATTAAACCAAAACAAATTCTTAAGTTTGAATCTTTGGGCCCTGTGCAACGTGCCGAGGTTTACGAGAAATATAATCGTGCTGATGACTTGATGCAGTACGCGGTAGACTCAGGACATGATTATGTTTTCTTGGTAAAGACTTTAGAAAACCCTGATGATGCGCATTTCCCGAAGAGGCACATTAGAAACAAATAGCATACTGTCATCATGATATTATGGGGATTATGAATACCCTCGACCTCCCCGAAAACCCAACCCTCAAAGACTACCAAACCTATATGCAAGCCATGGTTCTCGAACGCGGTTTCGATAAAGAAACCGTCTCAGAGGTCTTCCTTCTTTTGATTGAAGAAGTGGGCGAGTTAGCTAAGGCAATTCGAAAAACGAATGGTCAAAAAATCGACATGTCACGCAAACAGCACGAAGTTGAAGAAGAAGCCGCAGATGTTTTCTGGCTTGTAATTGACCTTTGTAATAGGTTGGATATTGATTTAGAGAAGGCTTTTCGTGAAAAGGAAGCTAAAAATAAAACTCGTGTCTGGCAATAAGCCTACTAGACTATTCTTCTTCTAGAAGCTCGGCTTCGTCAGCATCTTCCTTGGTTTGGTGAACAGTACCGTGCTCGTGTTCTGGCGGTGAATAGATTGAGTAAAGTTTCAACGGTTCGGTACCAGTGTTCGTGACATTGTGCCAGATACCAGCTGGAACGAAGATAGCGAAGTCATCTTCGGCATCCCACGTTTCGAGGTCAAGTTCAGTTGGTCCCATTTGGACAGTAGCGAGGCCTTGCTCGATACGTAAGAATTGGTCGTGGTCTGCGTGAACTTCGAGCCCGATGTCGTCACCAGGTTGAATAGACATGAGGGTCATTTGTAAGTTGCCACCTGTCCAAGCTGCGGTACGGAAGTTGTTATTTTCGAGCGTGAGCTCCTCGATGTTTACAACGTAGGGGTTTGGTCCATTATCTTGCATATGTGTCCTCCTTATTTCATTATCTATTATAACGTAAATGACTGGTATAATAACAGATACGCCCCGGTAGCTCAGTTGGATAGAGCAGAGGACTTCTAAGCCTAAGGTCACAGGTTCAAATCCTGTCCGGGGTACCAAAACGAGATTACTCAAAATAGAACTGTCAATTCGGTTCTATTTTTATATGCCAATTATGCGATCAGAACCTGTAGCCCTGTTGTCTGTTATTATGATTGTATGAATCAAGTCAGTAAGATTAATGGTATTGTTATGTACCCCGATGAAAATCGGAGTAATGATTATCTTTTTCGAGTGTCTCTGAAAGCTGTAATCCTGAATGAGAGCAGGCAAGTGCTTATTGTTAAAGAAAATGGTCGTGACTGGTGGGATATTCCTGGCGGTGGCCTCGATCACGGAGAGACTGTAAAAGAAGCGCTTGCTCGTGAACTATACGAAGAGGTTGGGTTAGAAGCCGACTTTGAATATGAAGCTATTCTTGTTGAAGACCCTCGTTTTCAACAGAGTCACGATCTATACCAGATGCGTATTACGTTTGTTGTTACGCCTAAAATATATGAATTTAGCGTAGGGAGTGATAGCGATGAAATCATGTTTATCAACCCTGATGAATTCAAAGACTCCGTTATTATTACAGAACAGAAGATCTATGACTATAGTCAGCTGGCAATTAAGCGATTAAACTCGTTCTAACTTCAACCAGAATGCTGTACCAAAACGAACATATCTAACTAGTCTCCGATTCGGAGGCTTTTTTATATTGGCGTATATATTCCGATTATAAACCCTACTGCTTTTGCTGCTGGACCTTACTAGTTTTCTAATACGTAAAGACGCTCAGCAGTGTTTTTAGTAAAGCAAATATAATATTAAGTATTCATGCTATAATTTAGGGTAACCATAAGGAGCATAAGAACATGGCATTCAACCCCGGTGGCGGTGGCGGAATATCAACTGCATCTGATGTTTCATTAAACAACGTTGCTGACGATAACGCGCTTTCCTACAACAGTACTACTCAAAAGTGGACAAACCAAGCAATTACTTCAGACACTATTGGTGACTTAGCTAATGCTGTCGCTGCTATTATTGGTGCCAGGGTCGTTGCTGGTGCGAATACAACCGTTGCTTATAACCCTACAACCCGTGTAACGACAATCTCTTCAACCGGCGGTGGTGGTGGCGGGGGCGCAGGCTCTACTAATGTAATAATACTTTCATCTGACGAAACAGCTCCACCAGCTAATACACCAGTCGGAACCATCGTACTGCGAGAAGTGGCTTAGCGGTGTACGGCGCTACAGACTGGACAATTGAAGCTGACCGCGCAAACCTTGGCCCTAAGTGGGACGTTGCCGGTGACCCGTTAACTATTAACGGAGGGCGTGTAGTCCCTTCTGATACGGGTACAACTTTAGCGCGATGGTATATTCCATATACGGGCGATAACGCTTGGGCGCAAGTAACAGTGGCAACAGTACCTCCGAGCGATGGCGAGGTTGGTCCTCTTATTCGTTCGGTGGCTTCAGGAAGCGATGCGACAACAGGTTACTATGTATTTAGGTACCGTGCTTCGAGCGGACGTCTACAGCTATTACGAAAGGATGCGGGTGTTGCGTCACCGGCCACTCTTGGTTCGTCCTACAATTACACACTTCAAAATAACGATGTTCTTCGTATCGAAGTAAATGGTACGACGGTTCGCGGACTATTAAACGGAACTGCCGTTATTACCGCAACCGATACGACACTTCCTGTGGGAAGTGCGTATCGTTATGGTGGTTTTCGCGTTAAAGATAGCGTAGATACACGCATTAGCGCATTTTCGATTGGTGATGCGGGTGTCACTGGGCCCGGTAATGGGCAAGAAATACCTGAATCAAGTGTAATTAATTATAGTTGGAACCTTTGGGATGGAAGTGCGCTTCAACCTTTAGATATGATGGGGCGTTGGAATGGTACAAGCATCGACAATACAATTCTAGAAGTCGTTGGTGAAATTATTGCTCCGCCACCAGCTGGTCCAACAGGGGCTGCCCCAGTACTTGGGTTTACGCCACTCCGCACCGTAAATGTAACTACGAATACTGAGTTGTATGCCGCACTCGCTGATGCTCGTGCTGGTGACTTAATTCACATGGCCGATGGTAGATATGTAATGGATGGTATTATGGCTGACTGTACTGCGGATGGAACTGCCGAGAATCCAATTGCACTGCAAGGTTCTCGCCAGGCAATTATTACGACCAATGATTATCAAAATAGTCACTATGGGTTACACGCCACCGGTGACTATTGGCGATTCCTTGGATTCCGCATTAACAAAGCTAAAAAGGGCTTTATTTTGGACGGCGCAAAACATGCCTACATTGATGGCATTGAAGTAGATGAAATTGGCCAAGAGGCTGTACACTTCCGTTCTGCTTCTTCTGATGGAACAATTATCAATAGTGTCATACATAACACTGGTCTTACATCACCAAGCTTTGGCGAAGGGTTGTATGTCGGGAGCGCAGTGAGTAACTGGGGTGTTGATTTCGAAGGTGTCTATTACGGTGAAAATAACGGTACAGGCCCGGACCGATCCGATAGGTGTGTCATTCGTAATAACCATGTTTGGAATACTCGCGCAGAAGGCTTGGATGCTAAAGAAGGTACAACCGACTGTATAGTAGAAGGCAACTTATTTGAAGGGTGTGGTTGGACTGGTGAAAACTCTGCGGATTCTGCAGTAGATGTGAAGGGCAAAAACTGGCTCATTCAAAATAACGTCATTTCTGCATTTTTACCTGATGGCTCAACTCCAGGTGATGCCGCATTCCCTAATAGCGTATTCCTTGACGCGCTTCAAACCCACGTCGTAGCCGAAGGATACGGGCAAGATAATATTTTCTCGGGAAACTTTGCTGTTGGAGCGCTTCCTGGGTACGTTGTCGCAATTTCACCAGCGCCAGGTGCGCATGGCAACGTTGTTTATGACAATAATTATGGTACCGGTGCTGCTATGGGAATAGCGAACGTTCCACTTACTGCGCTTTAAATTTATAGAATATCAATTCGCACAAAACTTTCTGCTAATGCATAGCCAGCTTTTTGGCCTTGTGCTTCGGCCATGCTCCGAACCCAAGTTGAGTTTTCTAAATCACCAAACTGACTAACGTGCGCTTTTAGGGCGTTCATTTTCGGATCAAACGTGTTGGTGATATCGACAGCAAAATTACTATCATTAAAGTTTACCAATAAAATTGTTGCGGTTTTATGAGGTTCAAAGCCGTCTATTAATAGTTCTGGAAAAGTAAGTCGATCTCGGGCGAGAGGAAATACTGCGTCAAGCGTTGCTTGACCGGCAGCGCGGTGGTCGGGATGATTAATTATGCCATTTGCTGCCGAGTAAATAACCGTTGGGTCCATAGTAATAACAACGTCTGGTTTAATACTGCGAATAGCTTTTACGATGTGCTTTTTTAATTCCATAGTTACTTCTAGTTCGCCATCCGGGTAATCTAAGAAAGTAATTGATTTTCCGCCAATAATCTCTAAGGCTGTTTGCTGCTCAGAGTGCCGTATTGCAGTTAATTGAGCGGAAGTCATCGAAGGGTCATCCGAGCCTTTACCGCCATCGGTTAAGATAAGATAATGCACTTCTGCGCCTTGCGATGCAAAATGGGCGAGCGTGCCACCAGCTCCAACGTCAAGGTCATCAGGGTGGGCGGCAATGCCGAGAACGATTTTTGGGCGAAGGGGAGTGAGTGTATCTGTCATACGTTAACTATACCATTCCAAGCTCGTTCATAATGCTCGTGCTAAACTAAGAGTAATGTATCGCACAAATAATCGCCGCCACGGGTTCACGATTGTCGAATTACTTATTGTCGTCGTTGTTATCGCTATCTTGGCTTCAATCACGATTGTTGCTTATAACGGTATTCAACAAAAAGCACGAAATACCGCTCGAGTTCAGACGGTTGTTGCTATACAAAAAAGTATGCTTTTATATCAAGCTGAATTCGGCAAGGATTCGTTATACCCAGTACTACTTACGGTGAATGCTGATGGGCAATGCATAGGTGTTGATTACGAGGATGTAGACCCTACTGCAGGAGTGAGCTGTAGGTATGCTGTGCCTGACACTGGCTCTCCAACTTCAACACCCGTAAACCAACCTCTGTATGATGCGCTTCGTACGAAGTCGCAATACAGAATGAACTACGCACCAGTGGTGCAGAGCAATTTCTTAGGGAATAAAAGTATTACATCGTCTGCACCGTTTATGACGCTGGTTAAATATAGCGATACCGGCTTAAGGTTTTCACTAGATGGAGGGCCTTTAAAGGACTATTACATACTGCTATCGTATAGGCTTGAAGGAGTTGATCAAAACTGTCAGCTTCCCGTTGTTCGTCTTACGAGCCAAACTTCAACTCAGCGAAACTTTAGTACGGGGTATCCGTATTCTGTTACTAACGGTGGGGCAACCGAATGTTGGGTTTGGCTTGATTGGTAAAATTGAATAGAGGCTACCTGTTATACTTATATACAGAACAGTTTCGGCATACGAACAATAACTTATCACTCTACGGGGGTCATTATGGACACTAATAAACTACTACTCACATTAAAAGACGGCTCTCAAGAATTTAATATCCCTAATTCACTCAAACAAAGTACGGTCGTGTATTTTATGCGCGCTGCAAACTGCGCTCAGTGTAACCGTCACACACGTGAACTTGAAAAGCTTTTGCCTGAACTTGAAAAACGCAACATGGGTGTTATTGTTGTTGTTCCTGAAGACCAAGCGGCTGTTGAAAAAGTGCGCCAACGTAACGACCTAACAATACCTGTCATGTGGGGTAATGGTAACGCGCATGCACTTGCTGGCCTCGATAAAAAACTGCTTGGTATTATTCAGCAAAGTGGAACAGTCGTCGTAGACCAAGCTGGCGCTATCCTTTATAAACGAATTGCAACTAACCCTGAAGAGTCGTTCAAAGCTAAGGAATTCGAAGAGTACCTAGCAAGCGTTAATTTAGTCTAGTTCTCTTCGACTGGCTCGTGTACGACCCAGCTCATAAAATCATCTGATTCAAATTCAACCTCGTCGTCGCTGAGTAGCTCGAATTCATATCCGCGCATTTCAAGAACGTCTTTTTCGAAGTCTTGCATAAGTTTCGTACGGCCCTCATGGTCAGATGTCATCCATAATTTTTCATAGCGCTTTGTAAATTGACTATAAGCTTTAGGGGCGTCGCTACGTATTGCTGTAAAACCAAGCTTTAATTGGCTTAAAAGCATTGGCCGATACTTACTGTCTTTGTCGCTAAAGAACGCATTCGCCCATAGGTCTGGCGGAATATTCCCAACGTCCGGTTCAGATAGGTAGCCCATGACTTGGCGTTCTTCCGAATATGACAAATATTCTGAACCTCCAACACGATTATTAGGGTCATAGATAGAAACTTGGTCTCGTCCTACTTCATATCCAGAAGACACAGCCGCACTATGGCTCACAAATGGTTCTTCTAGCACTCGTGCATATACCAAAGCCTTAGGGTTAGAGAAGAAACCAATGCCGGTTGCATGAAGCATTTCATGAAAGGTAGTATTTTTTAATCGCGGTGATATGCCGATTTGTTCGGTAGCGAGCTGATAATGATTGGCGAGTGCAATAACTTCTGAGTTGAAATACCCGGCGGCGTTCATTGCGCCCGCTTCAAAAGAATCTATTGCTTTAAAAGGCGTAAATTTCTTTGTAGCTTTTTGTACTTTGTTTAATGCCTTAGCGGGAAAGAAGCCAAGCTCGATAAGGTTTCTTGTGCGTTGTAGTGTATCTTCGACAAGTTCTTCGCTATCTTCTGCAAGCTGGGCTTCAAGCGCGCGTTTGCGTTCGACGTTCCACAAAGCTAGTTTTACGAATTCCTCGTCGTCGGCACCGGCAATCCAATCAAGAACATTTTTTCCAACACTTTGTTCCTCGGGCATGGTTTGGTTGAACTTTGTACGGTCGTTAGTACGAAAATTGCTATTAATAATATCGATTGTTCGCATATTTGATTGTGTTGGTGATTCAAGAAGTGTAGCGACACCTGTTCGAAGGTCGTAGACTGCTAATTTTACTTCTGGTGACAACCCTTTGCCTTCGCTCATCTCTAGGGAGATAGCATGTCCAAAAGCGTCACCATAGCATTGGAGAAGTTTCGTTGGGTGTTGGTGAATGGTGGGCGCAACCTCTGACATAATAAGAGGTCATTTAATACTATTTGCCCCTATAACGCAAGCATAAGCTACAATAAGAGTATGTATATCAAACCCTCACTTTTAGCTATCCGTTCTATCGCCGCAGAATTTGCACACCGTTTATATGTACCTGTCGTAATTATCTTCGCAGCTGCAGCCATAGTGTTATTGGCATTATCGATTTGGTTAGTAACTATTAATGCGTGGTGGACAATTTTGCTCGTTTTGCTCTCTTTCGTTATCGTACTTGCGATTGCCCTGTTGGTTATTGGACTCATTATCATTAAAAAAGTAGCTCCAGTGCAATCAAAAACTCAAAAACAGCAAACGAAAAGTCTTGTAGACAAGTTACTGAGAGTTGCCGAAGTTACCGGAACACCAAAGTTTATTCTGCTATTTAACGTCATCAAGGATGTTGTGAAGCCAAGCGAACAAGGGTACATTGCTTCAATAAGTAGCGATACGGTTAGTCTGAAGCGTGATTTCATTTCCTTGAAAGATTCCTTTAAGCAGTAATATGATACTATCTGTATATGAAGAAAAATGTAGCTAATTCAAAGCAAGCAATCATTATATTAAGCGCCGCTGTAGTATTGGTGGCAATTGCCGTTGCTATCGCAGCAATTACTTCAAGTAATGACGCACGAATAAACTCATTCCAAGAGTGTGCAGATGCTGGCTACGCTATTTCTCAATCTTTCCCAGAGACCTGTTCGGTACCTGAAGGCAAAACCTTTACCAACAACTAAATGGTATTATAGATACATATGAAAATTGGTGTATTTGATTCAGGCATTGGAGGTAAAGCTATTGCCGATAGGCTACAGGCTGACTATCCAGACAGTGAAGTACTGTATGTAGATGACCATAAAAATGTTCCTTACGGCAGTCGCACGCAAGAAAATATTATTCAGCTTACTGACACTGCAATTCAACCATTACTAAAGCAGGAGTGTGATGTTATTGTCATTGCTTGTAACACCGCCACAGCGGCTGCTATTGAGATTCTTAAAGACAAGTATCCCGACACGCCATTCATTGGCTTAGAGCCGATGGTAAAGCCCGCTGCGCTACTAACACAATCTGGTGTTATCGCAATTTGTGCAACGCCATTTACTTTAAATAGTGGTCGCTATACAAGCCTTAAGGAAAACTATGCATCAGATGTTGTTGTTCTCGAACCAGATTGTAGCGAATGGGCGAGTATGATTGAAACTGACCATACGGACATTCAAGAAATTACAGATGCTATTAACGGTGTATGTGTAGCAGGTGCGGATGTGATTGTGCTCGCGTGTACGCATTATCACTGGATTGAAGAAGAGATTATTAAAATTGCCGATGGTCGAGCACAAGTCATTGACCCGTCCGATGCTATTTCACGTCGTGTTGCTGATGTTTTGGGCATTAACTAAGTAAAATATCAGCTATATTTATTATAGTACTGAAAAAGGAGCACCATGGAACCACCGAAAAAACTGAGCCCCGTTATTGTCGCCCTCATTGTTATTGTGCTCGTAAGTATCGCTGTTGCGGCGGTAGTGATTGCTCAAAAATCAAATGAAGAAGCTGCTGTAACTGAAACCACTCAAGAAGACACTACAACCGAAACCGAAGCGCAAACTGAAACGCCAGCAGCGACATCTTCAACTGAAGCTGCAACCTATAAAGACGGAACATACACCGAGAAGGGTCGTTACGTTAGTCCGGGTGGTGCTGAATCAATTGACGTTACAGTCACGATTGCGAACGATATTATCACTTCAGCAACCGTAAAGGGAAACGCGAGCCGTGGTGAATCAAAAGACCACCAAGCAGACTTTATTGGTGGTTTCAAAAGCTCAGTTGTTGGAAAAGATGTCGATACGGTATCACTTTCTCGCGTTGCTGGTTCATCGTTAACATCAAACGGCTTCAACACTGCACTTAACCTTATTAAGGCTGATGCTAAAGCATAACTATCTATTTGAGGCATTTGGTACGCAGTGGAGTATTGAAACAAATGACGAGCTTAATTTGTCATTAAAACAGGCTATTGAAAACCGAATTGATATTTTTGATAAGGTGTATTCGCGGTTTCGAGCCGACTCACTTGTCACTGATATTTCCAAAAAAGCTGGTGAGTATTTGTTTCCAACTGACGCGACGAAATTATTTAACTTCTATAAAAGTTTGTATGAACTAACTGATGGGAAAGTAACGCCGCTTGTTGGAGACATGGTTGCACGAGCGGGTTACGATGCACACTATTCACTAAAAGCTCAAACCCAAAAACCCGTTAAGGCTTGGGATGAGGTGTTGCATTGGGATGATTTGACGCTTACAACCACGCAACCGGTACTATTAGATGTTGGTGCTGCAGGCAAGGGCTATATGGTCGATATCATCGCAGCTATCCTTGATGAACATTCAGTGCGAGATTATGTGATTGATGCAAGTGGCGATTTACGGCACAAAGGCACGAGCGAAAATACGGTTGGTTTAGAGCATCCACTTGAGCCGGGGAAAGTTATCGGTGCAGTTGAGGTGATGAATCGAAGCCTATGCGCATCGGCAAGTAATCGCCGTGTTTGGGGTGAGGGAATGCACCACATATTTAATCCGCACGAAATGGCACCAACGAAAAACATTATTGCGACCTGGGTAATTGCCGACAAAGCAATGAAAGCGGATGGTCTTGCGACCGCGCTGTTTTTTGTTGATGCAAAAATATTAAATGACGATTATGATTTCGAGTATGTACGCATGTTTGCGAACGGTTCGGTACAGTACTCGCCATATTTTGAAGGAAAGCTGTTTTAAGTTGTTATAATTATGAGAATGAATATTGCTGAACTGGTGAATAAAGCTGCAAATGTGTTTACGATGTATAAAGGTATTACCTTTGGCTTGTTAGGTATCTGGGCCGCTGCCCTTACTTTGGCATTCTTTGGACAGCTTGCTTACTCGCCACTTGCTATAGTTGCGAGCCTTTTTGTTGCGGTAATTAGCGTGTACGGAACAAGCTATTTGTGCGGCAGAATTTTTGGTGTATTTGTTCACGCTGAATCTTCAATTATTACGGGGCTCATTTTAACGCTGATTATTACACCAACCCTTGAAGTGGGCGGGTTAGTGGTGCTACTGTTCGCTGGTATTATCGCCGGAGTTTCAAAGTTTATTGTTGTTCATAACGGCCGACACATTTTCAACCCAGCCGCTTTGGCTGCATTTGTTATTGGCATAGCTGGGCTTGGCGGTGCAAGTTGGTGGGTAGCTACGCCAGCACTGACACCTGTTGTTTTAGTTGTCGCTTTAATTTCACTTTATAAATCACACCGCATGTCGGTTGCTGGGGTTTTCCTGGCTGTCGCCGTACCGCTACTACTGATTGTATTTGCTACATATGGCACGAACTTCTTAGAAAGCGTGTACTTATTGATGTCATGGCCGCTCCTGTTTGTTGCTGGTGTGATGCTAACCGAACCATTGACTTTGCCGCCACGTAAATGGCAAATGTATGTCGTCGCAGCAGTTGTTGGCATATTGTTTGCTATTCCTCTCGACCTTATTATTGTTGAGATGACCCCGGCGCTTGCGATACTTGTTGGGAATGTTGTTGCGACTATATTCCTAGCTCGTGAACGTATTAGTTTGGTGTTCAAGAAGCGCCGTCCACTTACACCAACGACTGATGAATATATCTTTACGCCGAATAAACCTGTACGCTTTACAGCCGGTCAATATTTAGAAATTCAGTTGCCACACAAGAAAGCTGATTTTCGCGGCTACCGTCGTTCGTTTAGTATGACGTCTGTTCCTGGTGGTAAAGAGGTCGCGTTAGGCATTAAGTTTTACCAGCCATCAAGTACCTTTAAGACGGCTCTTAAGGCGCTACCACTTGGTGCAACTATCTCTGCGACTGGGTATTGGGGCGACTTCGTATTGCCGAAGAACCCATTAACACCCGTTCTGTATATTGCAGGTGGCATTGGCATTACGCCATTTATTAGCCATTTGCAGGCGAATAAAAACCTTGATGACGTACGTAACACGGTATTGATATACGCAGTGAACAACCCTGATGAAATTGCCTACAAAGACATTCTGCTGAGTTCGGGTATTAAAGTTATTATTGTCACGCGAGAAAAACTAAAAGACCTTCCATACAATTGGAAACAGGTAAAGTCGTCACGTATTACAAAAGAAATTATTGCTAAGTCAGTCATAGACGTTGCGAAACGTCACGCCTATGTTTCTGGCCCAACACCATTTGTTGGTACTGCGAAGCACGCTTTGAAAGCGCTCAAAGCAAAGCGTATCGAAACCGATTACTTCGTCGGGTATTAAAACTTATTCAGCAATATCACGGATGATGCTAATTTTCGCACCAAGTGTATTAAGTCGTTCTGCTAAATCTTCATAGCCACGATTAATAGAGTAGATGTTTCGTAGTGTTGATACACCAGGAGCTGCAAGCATACCAAGTAAGATAACAACTGCCGGGCGAAGAGCTGGTGGAGTTATGATTTCTGCTGGCTTCCATTTTGTCGGACCTTCAACGTAAATGCGATGCGGGTCAACTAACTGAACATTTGCATTAAGCTTTGTCAGTTCAGTTAAATAGATGGCACGGTTTTCGTATACCCAGTCGTGAATAAGCGTGCGACCTTTTGCTGTTGCAGCGATAAGCGCGAAGAAGGGGAGGTTATCGATATTCAAACCAGGGAAAGGCATCGGGTGAATTTTATCAATTGCAGCAACCAGCTTGCTGTCTTTTGTCGTGATGTCTACCAGGCGGGTGAAGCCGTTAAGTGCGGTATATTCGTCAGATAGTTCATATTGAAAGCCCATGTTTTCGAGGAACTTCAATTCAATTTCTAGGAATTCAATTGGTGCACGTTCAATAGTAATTTCAGATTTCGTTACGATAGCAGCAGCGATAAAGCTCATTGCTTCAATTGGGTCTTCGGCTGGAGCATATTCAACGTTCTTGTTGATATCGCGAAGGCCGTGGACGGTAAGCGTAGTTGAGCCGATACCTTCAATTTTTACGCCAAGTTTTTCAAGGTAAAGACAAAGGTCTTGCACCATGTAGTTAGGGCTCGCGTTACGAATAACAGTCACGCCATCGTTCGTC
>Ga0247814_10000098_pt1 | contig 84546 bp, 77 predicted proteins | sample UWRJL179409R1_FD_179947 | JGI IMG/M metagenome (GOLD analysis project Ga0247814, IMG submission 179947) | Plant litter microbial communities from Arlington Agricultural Research Station in Wisconsin, United States - UWRJ-L179-409R-1 | ecosystem: Environmental > Terrestrial > Plant litter >... | reverse complement strand
ATCTGGGATGCCAACGAGACGTGGCTGGTGCTCGGCGGCGGCGGTCTGCTGGCGTTGTTCCCGCTGGCCTACGCGATTCTGCTGCCAGCGCTCTACCTGCCGTTCATTGTGATGTTTCTGGCCTTGATGCTCAGGGCGATGGCACTGGAATTTCGTGATTATTCACCCAGCGAACGCATCAAGCGCTGGGTCGATGGCGCCTTGATGGGTGGCTCATTATTGACCGGCGCGCTGCAAGGCGTGGTGCTGGGCACATTGATGCAGGGCGTGCCGCATGAGAACGGGCAATACGTCGGTGATGGCAGTGAATGGCTGCGGTGGTTTCCGTGGTTTTGCGGGCTGGTGCTGGTGCTGGGCTACACGTGGCTTGGCACCTGCTGGCTGTACTGGCGAACGGTCGATGAACTGCAACGGCATTCCGCACGGCAGGCAAAGGTATTGGCGGTGCTGACGGTCGTGGCATTGATTGCACTGGTTATCTGCAGCGCAACGTTGCACGAACAATATGCGCAACGATTGACTGACCCGCGTGTGTGGATCCCGGCGGCAGCGCTGCTCAGCGCATGCCTGCTGGTTTTCTTTTTCGGGTTCGCCGGGCGCTTTGATTTTCTGCCGTTGTTCGCGGCGCTGGGTGTCTTCGTGCTGGCCTTCGCGCTGATGCTGGTGGCGCTGTTTCCGCTGATCATTCCACAGGACCTGACCTTGAAGGCCGCAACGTCGAGCCCGAAAAGCCAGGTGTTCATGCTGATCGGATTTGCTGTGTTGATTCCGGTGACGCTGATCTACAACACGTTCGGCTTTCGGGTATTCAGCGGCAAGGTGCGCGTGAAAAGCGATGACAGATCCCACTGATCCGATCTTGAAGAAATTCTCTGAACTCGTTCTGAGGCAAGCCTTCCCAATGTGAAGCAGCAGCCATTTCACTCATCAGTACGAGGACTTTGCCATGCGAGCCATGACTTACCACGGCGCCCACGACGTGCGAGTCGAGACAGTGCCTGACCCGAAACTCGAAGCCCCCGACGACATTATTCTGCGCGTCACGGCCACTGCCATCTGCGGCTCGGACCTGCACCTGTATCGGGGCAAGATTCCGACGGTCGAGCATGGCGATATCTTCGGCCATGAATTCATGGGTGTTGTCGAGGAAACCGGGCCAGGTGTGACTGCGGTGCAGCGCGGTGACCGGGTGGTGATCCCGTTCGTGATCGCCTGCGGTGACTGCTTTTTCTGCCAGCAAGAACTCTACGCAGCGTGCGAAACCACCAACACCGGCGCCGGCGCGGCCATGAACAAGAAGCGCATTCCACCGCCGGCCGCGTTGTTCGGCTATAGCCGGATGTACGGCGGCATTCCCGGTGGCCAAGCGGAGCTGGTGCGGGTGCCCAAGGCCAATACCGGGCCTTTCATCGTCCCCGGCACGCTGTCGGACGAGAAAGTCCTGTTTCTGTCCGACATTCTGCCGACCGCATGGCAAGCGGTACTCAATGCGCAGATCGGCCAAGGATCAAGCGTGGCCATCTACGGCGCCGGACCGGTTGGATTGCTCAGTGCTGCCTGCGCGAAAATGCTTGGCGCTGAGCGCATCTTCATGGTCGATCATCATCCCTATCGGCTGGAATACGCGCAGCGCACCTATGGCGTGATACCGATCAATTTCGATGACGACGATGATCCGGCAGACACGATTATGGGTCAGACGCCGGGCAGTCGTGGCGTTGATGCGGTCATCGATGCGGTGGGGTTCGAAGCCAAGGGCAGCACCACGGAAACGGTGCTGGCCACGCTAAAACTCGAAGGCAGCAGCGGCAAAGCCCTGCGTCAGTGCATTGCGGCGGTACGCCGTGGCGGGGTAGTCAGTGTGCCGGGTGTTTATGCCGGGTTTATCCATGGCTTCCTGTTTGGCGACGCGTTCGACAAGGGCCTGACGTTCAAGATGGGCCAGACCCATGTGCAGCGTTATTTGCCTGAACTGCTCGGCTATATCGAGACCGGTGCATTGCAACCCGATGCGATCATCACCCACAGGCTGTCGCTTGAGCAGGCCGCCGAGGGCTACAAGATCTTCGACAAGAAGCAGGAGAACTGTCGCAAAGTGATCCTCACACCGGGTGGCAGCGATGTGCCGTTGGCGGAAACGGCGGAAATGCCGCCACTGGTACCGGCCAGTTGAATACACTGCAAAAGCCCGGGTTGCGCCGGGCTGGCATTTGTTGGAATGATTGGCGTGGGCTGCGGTCAACCGGGAAATGAGCCTTCGAGTGAGTGTCATGTCCATCGCCAATCAAACGGTAGACTACTTGCGCGGTCACTCTCTGATCCTGACCACGGCAGAGTCGTGTACGGCCGGCGAAATCGTGATGATGCTCTCCGCTGTGCAAGGCAGCGGCGATCTCATCGAGTGCGGTTATGTCGTTTATTCCCCCCAGGCCAAACAACGGCTGCTGCACGTCAATCCTGACACCATCGAAACCTTCAATCTGACCAGCGTAGAAGTGGCCCGCGAAATGGCGCTCGGCGCCTTGCGTGACAGCACCGCCAACGTTGCCGTGGCCACCACCGGCATTCTCGGTCCCGAAGACGTCGATGGTATTGCCGCCGGCACCGTCTGCTTCGCCTGGGCCTTTCAGTCGGCAAAAGAACCTTGCGTGTTCAGTCGTCAGCAGTGGTTCCCCGGTACGCGATGTGAGGTGCAGAGCGCCGCGTCGGAATATGCCTTGCAGCATCTGCCCCATTTTCATCGACGGGCTCTGCACGGCGAGCGAGGTTAGGGTATGAGCGAAGACCCCAAACACCCGGATCTGCGCAGCAGGCAATACCCGGTTCGCGAGGACATGGCATACCAGTTGAAAGTCTGGCGCTTCGAGCGATGCGGGTGGTACGCGCTGGTACTATTGGTCGTGCTGGCACTGTTGGGTGGGTTTTCTCGTGGGCTCATCAGTTCGCGCGAAGTGCGCAGCGAGGACGGCAAATTGCGTGCGCAGTACGAAATGTTCCATCGCAATGGCTCCACCAACGCCATGAAAATCAGCCTCAGCGCTGCGCCCGATGCCGCAGTGGAACTGGACATCAGCGGCGAATGGCTGGACGGCTTCAGTATCGAAACCTTGCAGCCGGAACCGTTGCAGGCGCGCAGTTCAGCGCAGGGCATGCGTTTATTGTTGCAGGCTGATGCGCACGGTCAGGCGACCTTGTATTTGACCGTGCGAGGCGATGGTTTGGGGCTGTTTCGCAGCCGGCTGGATTCGCCCGGATCAAGTGGCGTAGATCTCGTTCAATTCATCTTTCCGTAGGTGTCCCATGGATTCTGTCTTGCGCGCAGTGGCGATGTATCTGGCATTGATGGTGTTGTTCAGAATCGCCGGGCGCCGTTCGTTGGCGGAGCTGACGACGTTTGACTTCGTGTTGCTGATGATCATTGGCGAGGCCACCCAGCAAGCCTTGTTGGGTGATGATTTCTCCCTGACCAATTCAATGCTGGTGATCGTGACGCTGATCGCGATAGACGTCGGGTTCTCGCTGCTCAAACAGCGCTCGGGCTGGATCTCACGGCTGATCGATGGCGAACCGACGATCATTGTCGAGAACGGCAAGCTTCTGCATCACCGCTTGCGTCATGCTCGGTTGGTGGAAGCCGATGTGATGGAAGCGGCACGCTCGAGTCAGGGCATCGAAACGATCGAACAGATCAAGTTCGCGATTATCGAGCGTAACGGCAAGATATCGGTCATTCCTCAGGACTCCTGAGGATAGAGCAGGCCGAAAGCAGTGCCTTCGGCCCTTTCCGCAGAGCCTAACGCCCCGTGTGCGACGCGGTGTCGTGGCTGACATGCTTGGGCCCCGCCAATGCCCAGGCAATCAAACCGAACAACGGCACAAACACGATCAACACAATCCACACGCCTTTATTGCTCGATTTCCCCTCGCTCTTGCGCACCCGATTGATGGCCCAGAGTTCGATTAGCAGAAGAACTGCCGCCAGTACGATCCACACGGTTTCGATTTGCATTGGCTACCTCCTGATGGTCTGTTCGTTAGGTGGCGCGTGGTACGGCGGGTTCATTTATTTTTCTTTAATGCGTTGAGTTGGCGGGCCAGATCCAAAGCGACGCGGCCGCTGTTGAAGGTCGGCAGCAGATGGGTGAAGGGGATTTCGAGGATGCGCTTCTCGCGCACCGCGCGCAGTTGTGACAGCACCGGGTCGTGGGTCAACAGGTAGCGTTTGCGGCGGGCGGGAGACCATTCGGCATCGGCGAGCAGGATCACGTCCGGGTCGCTGGCCAGCAGGGTTTCGCGGTTGACGGTGACTCGGTACAGGTCGATGTCGGCGAACACATTGCGTGCGCCGGCGGCGGCCAGCAGCGGCGTGACGAAGCCGCGCTGGCCTTCGCTGTCGAGGCCTTTGACTTCGCTGTCGAGATAGAACACTGACAGCGGTTTGCCTGTGCCGGTCAAGGTACGGGCGCTGGCGAGGTCGGCTGCCATGGACTCGATCAACGCCTGGGCTTTTTGCTGTCGGTGCAGCAGCTTGCCCAGCGTCAGCAAGTCATTGCGCACATGCGCGAAGTAATCCAGCGAATGCCCGTTGCAGGCCGATTCCAGCAGATACGAACCGACGCCATTGCGCGCAAGGGTCGAACGCGAAGTCACCCCGTCGCCGAATGCCGTGGCAAACCCGCCGATCACCAGATCCGGTCTCTGTGCGTAAAGCACTTCGCTGGCCGGGTATTGCCGCGCGATCACCGGCACGCCGAAGTACTCGGATGGCCGCTGACCGGCATCGGTGTCATCCAGATAAGCCACGCCGACCAGCGCTGGCCCGGCACCCAGTGCCAGTACGAGATCTGCCGCATGCTGATTGAGCGCGACGATGCGTGAGGGCGCAGCGGCGCGCCAGTCCTCGCCGCAATTACGGTAAGTGTCGGCGAGCGCCGGTGTCGTGCAGAGCAGGGCACCCAACAACAGCCACAACCGGCTCATGTCCGCGCCTTGATCAACAGATCCGCGACCACCTCACCGCCCACCAGATGCCCCTCGACCAGCCGCTGTACATCTTCCTTGCTGTGCACGCCATACCAGCAGCGCTCCGGATACACCGTCACGATTGGCCCTTGGTTGCACGGAAACTGACAGTGCGTGCGTGTCAGCAAGACCCCGCGCGGCGTCTCGATGCGATCATGCGCGAGCAAATGCCGGCGCAGGGTTTTCCATAACTGCAAGGCGCCACGCTGGGTGCAGCGCGGGCCGGTGCAGAGGAACACATGGCGCGCGTGCTCGGGCACGTGCGACCAGTCCGGGTGCGTGTCGACGCCGTCGACGGTTTTGATCTCACTCATCAGAAGCGGTACGTGTAGCGCACTTCGGAGGTGAACGGCCGGCCGAGGTTATCGACGTTGCTCGAACGGCTGGTGACGTAATCGCGGTCGAACAGGTTTTCCACCAGCAGGCTGACGCGGTGTTGGTGGGCGTTGTCGAGGTAGCGATAAGCGTCGGCGTCGACCACTGAATAATTGCCGTACTCGACCTGCTTCGAGCTTTTGATATCGCGGATATAGCGGATCGCACCGCCAACGCCCCACAGGCGATTTTCCGATTCATAGCCGACCCGCGAGCGGGCGAAAAAGCTCGGAATATCGTTGATGGTCACGCCGGTGCGCGACTCGGTGAGGTTGCGGGTCATGTCCGCTTGCAGGCTCCACTGATCGTTGAGCGCCAGTTTGGCGTCGGCCTCGAAACCGCGCATCTGAATCGTGCCTTCACCGTTGACCCACTGAATGTCATCGAGGGTGATCAGGTCGTCGATCTTGCGTTTGAACAGGGTCACGCTGGCGCTGAATTCTCGATCCAGCAGGAAGCCTTTGTAGTCGACACCCAGTTCGGCGTTGCGGCTTTTTTCCGGTTTCAGGTTGCTATTGCCGATCTCGTCGCCCGGCTCGTTGACGAACAGCTGTTCGGCGTTTGGCAGTTTGTAAGCGCTGCCATATTGGCCGCGCACCGACCAATTGTCATTGAGGTCGTACAGCGAAGTGAGCATGCCGACCGTGGCACTGTCGCCGCCGCTCATGGCCTCATGACGCACGCCGATGCTCGGGTGCCAGTCGGGCAGGGTGTCGATCTGCGGGCGCAGTTGCGTGTAGAGCGCGTGGGCTTCGGCCTTATCGTTGTCGATGATCAGCACATCGTCCTGGCCCTTGAACCATTGATTGTCACTGCCGAACACCAGTACATGGCCGCCGGGCAGTTCAGCCTTGCCTTCAGCCTGCACTCCCCAATCGGTGAAGCCCCAATAGTCGTTGTGGTTGATGACTTTGGTACCGCCGCCCTCGTTGTTAACGCGGGTGTAGCGCGTGTCCCAGTCGTTGATATGGCCTTTGACGAAGTAGCTCAGACGCTCGTTGACGGTCTGCTCGAAGGTGGCCGTGGCGATCTGTTGCACGCGGTCGTTGGTGGTTGTGTGGTTGTCCACCGGGCGGGCGAAGTCGAGGTTGGCATCGGCGTATTGGTAGAACAGCTCCAGCCTCGCGTCATCGCCGAACGACTGAATCGCCTTGCCGCCAAACGTGGTGACTTCGTAGGCGCGGTTCTTCTCGCTGACGTTTTTCATGTCGCGGTTGCGATACGGCTGATAACCGTCGGAGACGTTGTGGCTGACATACGCCAACAACCCGAGATCGCCGAAACCGTTAGTGAAGATATTTTCGACCCGCGCATCTTCGGTGGTGCCGCCGAAGCTGTCGACGCCCAGATTCACTTCGCCAGAGGTTTTGCGCGATTGCGGGCTGCGGGTGACGATGTTGATCACGCCGGAAACGGCCTGAGTGCCGAACAACAGGCTCTGGCCACCCTTGAGCACTTCAATGCGCTCGATGGCATTGGCCGGCAGGGTGTCCAGATAGAGGCCGCCGTACAAGCGATTGTTCAGGCGCACGCCATCGAGCAGGATCAGCGTGTCGTCGTTGCGCCCGCCCAGCAGCGAATAAGTGCCGTAGTCGAAAGGACCGTTTTTCGGCGCCACATACAAGCCGGGAATGAACATCTGCATCACGCGGCTGACATCGGCACTGGGGCCTGCGCGTTCGATTTGCTCACGGGTAACGATCTCGACCTTGCTGCCGAACTTCGCCATGTCGGCGACGGTGGTGGATTCCACCGACGGTGCAGAAACGATTTGCTGATTGAGTTCCAGTGGCGCGTCATCCGCCAGCAGCAGAGGGCTGAACAGGCAGCCAAACAAGAGGGTTGGAGCAGAAGTGTTGAAAGGTCGAATCATTGTCTTCTCGAAAAGGATCTTCGCAGAAGAGCATGCAGGAGAAGGCATCGCGCACAGCCAATACCGGCCCATGCCCGCCCACCGCAGGATTTTGCCAAACAGCAATTCAGGCCGGTCTCCGGGCTCGCGCGTATCGAGGCTTTCACCTTCCCATGGCCGTGCGGCCACAGTGGTGTATCGAAAGCATCACGCGCATACCGTTGCGGGGGCAGCACCGGACTTGTTCGAAGAGAACGTACCGGTTTCCCGTTTCACCCCATGCACGGCGGCATGGGACACCTGAAACTGGGCGGCATCTGAACATTCGACAGACCGTTCGTCAACTTGCCAATCCAGGTCCTCGACCCTCGAATTACCAACTTTGGAAATAACTACTAAGGTCTATAGCGGTCATCACAACGCAATATCGCGCGGCGTCGACAGGCGGGAGGTATACGCCAGGCACGCTGAACAGGGAGGTTTTCATGCAAGGTGCCAGCGGCCATCCTCACGGTGGGCACGCCCCGCATTTCATTCGCAACGCGTTATTGGTCGCCATGGCCAATACCCTGATGCATCGCAGATGCGCAGGCCGCGTGCGGGCCGTTGGCGGCGGGTGCCTACAACGTCTCGCAAACCTGCTTGCCTGCCTCCGGCGTCGATGCGTCAATCAGCACTCAGACGGGAACCACCATCACCACCACCGCCGGTTCCTCGCTGAACAGTCGTGGCAACAATGCCAACACCACGCTGACACTCAGCGGCACCACGCTGAACATCCTCAACACCGTGGTCGGCAACGAGCACGACGGCATCGACATCAATGCCAGCGGCGGCGGGGCGATCAACCTCAATCATCAGGGCAGCGGCCAGATCACCTTGCTCGGCGGCAACGGTATCTGGAGCAAAGCCAGCGGCAGCGGCGACAACAACGTCAACGTCGGCAGCGGCGTGAGCATTCTGGTCAACAATGATGATGCTCTGTCGGCCGGATCTCCGATCGGCGACGAAACGTTGCCCACGGCGGGCATTGGCAACCACGCCGGCGTGCATACGCGCGCGGTCAATGGCAACACCACCGTGGTCAATGCCGCGAACGTGCAAGGGATCGGCATGAACGCATTTGGCGTTTTCACCGAAGGTGGCGCCGGTAATACCCGCCTGAATAACAGCGGCACGATCAACACCAACGGTCTCAACGGATTCGGAATTCGCTCGTTCTCCACGGTCGGCAGCATCGCCATCGTCAACAACGGCGCGATCACCACAACCGGCGGCGCAGCGCACGGGATTTATGCCAACGACAACGTCGGCGCCACTGGCTCGATCAGCATCGACAACAATGCCGCGCTTAATGTTGGCAGCACCGCCAATGCTGCCGGCTCCCGAGCCATTTACGTGATCAAACGCGGCACCGGCGATGTCTCGATCACGGGCAGCGGCAACATCAATGTGCTTGGCGGACTCAACACCACCCGGGCCTACGCGATCATCGTCAGCGCCGAAAACAACAATGTATTGATCGATTACTCGGGCGACCTGTTCGCCAGCGGTTTCGGCGCGGGCGGCATTCGGGTCGACTCGACCGGGGGTAATGTCCAGGTCAACTATCGCGGCGACCGTATCGAAACCCTGCACAGCAACGCCAACGGCATCTATGCCTCGACGCAGTCGCCGACCGGTACGGTCAACGTCAATGCCGGCGGCACGATCATCACCCACTCGGACGCCGGTTCGGGCGACGGCACGGGCATCGGTTCCTTTGGTATCCAGGCGCTGACGCTGGGCGGCGACGTGGGTGTCGCGTTCACCGGTCCGCTGATCGACGTCAATGGCCAAGGCGCGGCGATACTGGCGGGCAATGCCTTCAATTCCGGAAGCGGACTGGGCACGCTGAACGTCAGCAACAGTGGGGAACTGATCGCGCGTGGCAATGACCAGCGCGGTATCCGTACGCTGTCAGTCACAGGCGCCCAGACTGTGGTCAACAGCGGCGCGATCCAGACACTCGGCGCCAACAACAGTCAGGGCATTCTCGCCGAGGCGTCGGGTGCAGCGGATCTGACAGTCAGCAACAGCGGCGCGATCACCACTCGAGGCATTGGCTCATCGGCCATCGACGCGTTGACCGAGGGCGGCAACGTCAACATCAGCAACAGCAACAGCGCAACCCTTCAGGGCGGGCGAGGCGACAGCAGCGGCGTCGCCCTCGGCGGTGCGAGCCAGACGTTGAACAACTCAGGTGCGATCAGTGCGCTGAGCGATGTCGCCGTACGCGCCGACGCGACCACACCGGGCACGACGTTTGCGCTGAACAACACCGGGCAAATGACTGGCGCCGTGAATGCCGTCAGCGCGGCCAGTTCAGTGGCCAACAGCGGCACCTGGACGCTGCGCAATTTTACTGACAGCAGCGGCAGTGGCAGTCGTGATACCTGGGGTGTTGCCGTCAGTGATCTCGGCGCATCGGGCGCCAACAGCATCGACAACAGCGGTGTGATTCGTCTGGCGGCGCAACCGGCGACGGGCATCGTCAACTTCAACGCCAGCGGCGCCTATCTGCCTTTGGGGCAAACGGCCAATAGCCCAACGCTGGGCGGTGCCGTGCAGGGGCAGTTGCTCGGTGTAAACCGATTCACTCATAGCGGCACGCTCGACCTTGCCGCCGGCAGCAACACGGTCGGCAATGTGTTGCTGATCAGCGGGGCCAACACCGCCGGCACCGATGGCGGCGGGGTGTTCGTGTCCAATGGCGGCCGTCTGCTGCTTAACACCACGTTGAATGGCGGCGGCGCGAACAGTCTCTCCGACATGCTGGTGGTGGATTCGACGACCACCGCCAGTGGCCGCACCACCGGCGTGATCGTGAGCAACGTCGGCGGGCAGGGCGAACTGACTCAGGGCAATGGCATTGCGGTGGTCGAACTGCTCAATAAATCCGAAGCCGCGAGTGACGCCAATGCGTTTCAACTGGCCCGGCGTGTGGTCGCCGGCCCCTACGAATATCGCCTGCAACAAGGTGCCGAGGATGGCAGCGGCAAGGACACTTGGTATCTGCGTTCGGACGCCGTGCCTCCGGACGGTCCTCCCGGTCCTGATCCCGATCCATCCCCGGTGCCGAATTACCGCCCGGAAGTATCGCTGTACGGCGCGGTCCCGGCGCTGGCCCTGGTTTACGGCCGGACGATGGTCGACACCCTTCACGAGCGGGTCGGCGAAGAACGCCTGAATCGCGCTGAGCCGCTGCCCAAGGAAGACGAATCCACCTTGGCGCCGTCGATGGGTTGGGGGCGGGTGATCTACCGCAGCGGCAAACAGGATGGTGATCGCAAAAACGCTTTGGGCAACACCCCCGAATACAACTACGACCTGACGGCCTTTCAGGTCGGCACCGACCTCTACCGCAAGGTCCGGCCCGATGGCAGTCACGAGCAGGCCGGCCTGTCGCTGTCCGCCGGCACCATTGACGCCGGCGTCAGCCACTACACCCGGCGCGCCGCCGGCGAAGACACCGTGCGCGCTTACGGCGTTGGTGCGTACTGGACACACTTCGGCCCCTCCGGCTGGTATCTGGACGGCGTGTTGCAGGTCAATCGCTTCGACATCGAAGCCAAACCCAACGACCTGGCCAAACTGAAAACCCGTGGCTGGGGCTACACCGCGTCGCTGGAAAACGGCTACCCGTTCGAAGTCGACAAAGACTGGTACATCGAACCGCAGTTGCAGGCGATCTACAGCTATGTCGATCTGGACAGCAGCGATGACGTCGGCGCGAAGATTCGCTTCAAGGACGTGGATTCTTTGATCGGCCGCGCCGGTGTGCGTATCGCCAAGGACTGGGACACCGAGGGCGTCGACAAGAGCGCACGGCGCACCAATGGCTGGATCCGTCCGAGTATCTGGCATGAATTCAAGGGGCAACCGAAAACCGAGTTTTCCTCTGAATCGGGGTACATCCCGTTCGAATCCGACATTCAGGGCACGTGGGGCGAGGTCAACGTGGGGGTGGATTACCAGGCCAACCGGCGCACCACGTTTACCGCTTCGGCGGGTTATCGGCAGGGCTTTGATGGCGACAGCCATGGGTATGACGCGATGTTGGGGTTCACGATCAATTTCTAGCGCACTCGGGTACACCGCATAACCCTGTAGGAGCGAGCCTGCTCGCGATAACGGTGTGACAGGTGTTCATTTGCTTCTGACACACCGTTATCGCGAGCAGGCTCACTCCTACATTGGATGGCTTGCTGACGTTCATCTCTATATTCTGCACGCCTGTTTGAGGGAATGACTTAGGGAAGAATTGCATGCCGTTCAGGGTGATGGTGGTCGGTGGTTACGGAAACTTCGGCAGCATTGTGTGCCGGCATCTGGCGCTGATGCCGGACATCGGCCTGGTGCTTTCGGGCCGTGATCCGTGCAAGTTGCAGCGCAAAGTCGATGAACTGAATGGTCAATCGGTCAATGTCTGCGAAGGCTGGTGCGGCGATGCCATGGGCAGCGAGTTCAAAGCCGCATTGCGCACGCTGAACGTTCAGTTGGTCGTGCATACCGGCGGGCCGTTTCAGGGACAATCCTATGCCGTTGCGCAGAGTTGCATTGACGCTGGCGTGAACTACTGCGATCTGGCGGACTGCCGCACTTTCGTCAACGGCATCGACGTTCTCGACACACGGGCGAAGCAGGCCGGCGTGGCCATCCTCAGCGGTTGCAGTTCGGTGCCGACGCTGTCGTCCGCAATCATCGATGAACAGCGCCAGCGTTTTTCGCGCATCGACTCGATCGAACACGGCATTTCCTCATCGGCGAAAATGCCGGGTCTGTCGACCATCGAAGGCGTACTCGCCTATGCCGGCAAACCGATCAAGCAACTGAAAAACGGCAAGGTGCATGAAGTGTCCGGCTGGCTGGACCTGACCTTGCGCAAAATGCCGCAGATGGGCACGCGGCTGCTGGCCAACGTCGATGTGCCGGACATGGATATTTTCGCCGGTCGTTATGGTGCGCAGACCCTGAAGTTCAAAGCAGGCGCCGGGCTAAAACTCGGCGGCATCGCCAACGGTCTGCTGGCTCAGGCGTTGAAGACCGGCCTAGTGCGCGACCATGCTCTTTGGGCCGCCCGATTGCATCGCCTAGGCAAGCGATTCGAGCGTTTCGGCGATGGCAAAAGCGCGATGTACATCGACGTGCTGGGCCTTGGTGTTGACGGCAAACCGCTGTCGATGACCGCGCAACTCACTGCAATGAATGACAAGGGCCCGGAAATCCCCAGCTGCGCCGCCGTAGCCCTGGCGACGAAAATGGCCCAAGGCTACGTGCCGCAACCCGGAGCCCGACCGTGCGTGGGCGAAATCAGCGTCGCCGAATACATGGCCGCGATCAACGATCCGGCCAACCTGAGCCTGGCCGTGAACTTCTCGGACGGGCAGCGCTGACATGCTCTATCTGTGCCTGAAGTACCTGCACATCATCGCCGCGATTTTCCTGTTCGGCTTCGGCATGGGCTCCTACCTCTACCTGATCGCCGCCAGCCGCACGCGCAATCCGCAAGTGATAGCGCACGTCGCGCGCATGGTCGTGGGCTTCGACACGTGGATCACCACGCCGGCCGGGTTCGTACAGATCATCACGGGTTATCTGTTGATGCGACTTTCCGGGCTGAACATGAGCACCGAGTGGGTGCTGACGTCTTTGATCATCTTCTTCTGCGTCGGCTCGCTGTGGCTGCCGGTGTTGCTGTTGCAGAAGCGGTTGTGTGTGATGGCGACGAGTGCGAGCGAGGTGGGGGCGGGGCTTGATGAACAATATCAAGCGGTTTACCGCACATGGTTCTGGATGGGCGTGCTCGGATTTGCCGGAATGTTTGTCATCGTGCTGATGATGGTGACGAAGATGACACCGGTGCAGTTGTTCAGCTTTCTGATGTAGACGCCGCTGCTTTCAGGAAGCGCTGCTCGTGGTCTGGAGTGGGTAGCAGGCAGGTGTCGTATTTGCCGAACAGGCGATAGCGATTCAGCGCGATACGGTCGTAGGCCCAATCGCGCAGGCCTCGGGGGAAGATGCGCAATAGCCGCAATGGCTGCCAGCGGGCAGGTAATTGGCTGATGACCTCGAAGAAAGCGTCGGAACGTTCCCAGTAGTGACGGTCGCGGATGACGGCCATGGTGTCGAATTGATCGATGGGGAGGCCGGCCCACGCGAGCAAAGCCTGCCCCTCCGGCGACTGCACCGCTGCCAGACGTACGCGACGCTGATGATCGTGACGAATCAAAAAACGCGCCCAGCCGTTGCAGAGTTTGCAGACGCCATCGAACAGGACCACGGATTCACCCGGGTTGAGGAGCGGGGCGGGGGTTGGGCGGGGTTTTGAGGTGGGCATGGGGTTGGGTTCGGGAGAGGCTGGAATGTTGCGATCATAGCCTTAGAAGTTGCTGTCTGCGAATGGCCGTACTTGGCAGGAACCGGCTGGGGTGAGAACTCACCGCTCCGTGACAAACATCAAGTCGGGCCAAGTCTCACGCCACGCCTTGGCTCGAATGCGATCCAGAAACATGGCATGTTTTTCGATTCTGAATCGTTCTGTTGGCCGTACCACCAGCGAGAACAGATCATCCATCCCCAACGGCGCCGAAACCTCTATCTCGTCGTGACGATCAAGTCTGACAGCAACAGCAGTTGCCGTTTCGGGCCAACAGGTCATCGCATCGGCAGCGGAGCGATAGGGTGCATCGGCGTTGCGCAAGTGCATTCGAGCCTGATTTTTTACAGACCAGTTCAATTCGCTACAGAGGCTCGAGAGTGTGCTTTCCAGCGCCGAATCGGTTTGCGCACTGGCACGTGCCGGGTCGAACCAGATGACATCGATGTCTGCGGGCAACGCTGATGGCTGGCGCTGATGCAGGTGATCCCACACCAGGCTGCGCACGAAACCGGCGCCAATCCAGCAGTCCGGCAAGTTCAGCTCGCGAGCCATGCGCAGGATTTTCATCCTTACACGATCCTGAGTGAGCAGGGTTTTTAGCTGTGTTTCGTGCTGCATTGGGTGTTTCTCATTGCGCTTGGTCATGTGGATCTTGTCAAAGGTGGACTCAATCGTGATATGCAATGAGTACTTACGACTGTTTTTGGCCAGAAGCGGATTGTCGTGAATGTCCGCTTTCGGCCAATAGCTGCCAGTCACGAGAAGCTGCTTTCGACCCAAAGGCAACGTTGGCAACTACGCAGCTTGCTGCCATTGCTAAGTCCTCTTCCTATGGCCACCGTCGGCCATCCATTGAAGTACTCGCTCTTCACCGGCATCGCCAGTGCGCCAGTGTTCAATCAGACGATTACACTTCGCTTTCCAACTTACCTTCCGGTGTAACAATGACTCCCCAGTTGACTGTAAGGCTCGCCTTGAGCAGCGATATCGATAGATTGGTTAATCTGGATACAATTGCCCAACGCGAGCCAAGGCGCCAAGCGTTCATCACTCAGGCTGTCACTGTCGGCCAATGCTGGGTCGCAATGGAATCTCACGATGCATCAATCTTGCTGGGGTATGGTGTACTCGACTTTTCGTTCTTTGATCACGCATTCATCCCGCTCATTGTGGTCAGGGACTCGCAGCGCCGTCATGGCGTCGGTTCCGCAATCCTTCGTACTCTGGAGTCTCAGTGCCGGACCGCGAAGTTGTTCACGTCGACGAATGTCTCCAATGAACCAATGCAGAAATTGCTGGGAAAGTTCGGTTTCATTAAGAGCGGCTATGTCGAGCATCTGGATGAAGGCGATGCTGAGGTCATTTTCGTGAAACTGTATTCCGCGAGCCGTTGAAAAATTGCACGAGGGGCGGACAGGTCTGGACCCGAAGGACGTTTTATGGCCGGATACGGCCACATTGCTAATGTCCGTTTATGGCCCTCAGCAGTCGTGTAACGATGTCCGCTACCGGCCAAAAGCAGCCGCTCGGGAGTGGCGTCTTTTGACCGGACGCAGCCGCACCCCGAACAGTTGCATCAAAAAGGGGACTGATTTATTTTCTGAGAAATAAATTAGTCCCCTTTTTGCGCTTTTTCCGTGTTAGTTGGCACCCATTAAAATGCTCCTGCAGAAAAGTGTGGAACGCCTTCGATATCCTTTACCACATCTGCTGCGTAGAGCATGGGCCGTAAAAAGCTGGCAGCCTCTCCTTGTACCAAGACGGAAATGGCTTCCATATCGGCTGGTCCGCCCCCAGGTAATCCAGTTTTGAAGTATGCTTCCCAAGACTTGGACAGAGCGCCCCGCACGTCAGAATATGCAGAAATAGCAAAGCGGCGGTTGAACACAATTCCATCGATCTCAAACGTGTGCAGGTACTTGTAGTCCACCTGACTGCCGTTGGTTTCGCGACATCGGATACAAGTGCATGGCCCAGTGGCGAAGGCTTTCAGCAGCAAGTCTCTGAATGCCCTCACCGGTTTGAGAGTCAAACGCTTGTCTTCTTCAAAAAGGTCCACTATTTACTCCTTTGGTATTCCGACGAATTTCACGGACCCAAAATTGGCCGCCCCTATGAACAAGGGTATCAGCAGACTCGGGATAACGCTTACGGAAAGTAGGGGTGGTCGCAAGGGGCTGTGCGATGGAACCTAAAATAGTTTTCGTGTTGTCTCTGCCGCGGTTTGGCAGCGTCCGCTTCTGGCCGATAGCAGACGCATTAAGCACTCTTAATCCCTATGTGGCGGCAACCCGACTGCCGCCACAAAGGGATGTCCCCTCAATCCACCGGCACAACTTTATCCAGTGCTTTATTCACCGCCAGTTCCCCCAGCATCACCACTTGCGCAATCCCCAGCGCAGTTTTGCGGTGGCCTGTGTCCAGGAGGGCGGCGAAGTTGCAGAGCATTTCGGTGGCTGAGCTGAGGGATTCGCTGGCGTTAACGAGCAGGGACTCGCTGTCGTAGTCGGCGTTGGCTAGAAACATGGGCGTGTGTTTTTTGTCGCTGCCCATGATGCGTTGGGTTGGTGTGAGGTAGTAATCAAGGGCGCGTTCGGCGGCTTCGTGGAATTTCCTGGAATCGGGAGATTCGTACGGGGAGGCCGGATCTGTTTCCGGCGGGTTCGGCGTGATCTTGAACATGTTCTTCTTTTTCCTGTGGTGTTGCCGCCGTACCGAGCTACTAAACAGGGGGGGGGGCAGCTGTACGCAGGTTAGTAGACCGGGGAAAAGAAGAAAGCCGGCGCGCCCGAGGGCGCCCTACGCACAGCCGCCATCAAGTGCAGGTACGTGAATACCTTTTGACGGACGCTTGTGCACTTTCATTTACCACGGGCTACTAAACCCGATCACTGGGAATCAGTGACGCGAACCAAGTTACCGGTGGCCCTTGAGGCGCACAAGCCGGCGGATTCTGGCGTAGTCGTAGGCAATGGCGCAAGACGTTGTAGCCTCAAGCAAGTAACGCGACGTGTCTTTTAAACAACCACAAAAAAACTCCTAAACATGCCTCATCAACACGCCGTTCAAAATGACACTCGTCGGCCCGCCCTCCAGCTCAGGCAATGGCCTGGAACCCTCACGCCCGGGCACGCACCAACACTAGGTTGCAACCCAAAAAAGACGAGGAGGGATACCCATGTCACTTCAACCCATTTTGTTTCTGGGTGGCTCCGGCGCCATCGGCCACCGTTCTGCCAAAGCCCTGCGCGCCGCCCATCCCGATGTCCCTTTGCTGATCGGCGGCCGCGACCTGGCCAAGGCTCAACAAGCCGCCGAGGAAATGGGCGGGGCGCAGGGCGTGGTCATTGATCCTGCGGCAGATGACCTGGGATTGGGCGATCGCCCGGTCAGCGCCGTGGCGGTTTTCTACATGGATCATTCCCTGGCCGGGTTGCGTTTTGCGCAGCAGCGCAAGGTGCCGCACCTGAGCATTTCGTCCGGCATTTTCGAGATTGCGCCGCAAATCGCCAGTTACATCCATCGCCCTGACGCATCTGCCATCGTGCTGGGTTACGAGTGGATGGTCGGTGCAACGACGGTGGCGGCGCTGCACATTGCTGAGGCGTTTGCCCGGGTGCGCAATATCCGCATTGATGCGCTGGTCGACGAGCAGGACGGCGGCGGGCCGACCGTGGCCAAAGATTTTGAACACTTGAGCAAAATGCTGCCCGCCGCCCTGACGCGGCGCGATGGCAATTACGTCTGGCGTGAAGGTGAGGAGCAGAACGTCAGCTTCCGTGCGCTGGACGGCACGTCGATGCAAGCCTCTGGCTTCTCGTCCATCGATGTGACCGGGCTGGCTGCCGCGACCGATGCGCCCAATGTGCAGTTCAATCTGGCCAGCGGTGTGAGTTCTTCGCGACGCGCGGGTCGGCCGATGTCGACCGAGATCCTCATTGAAATGGTCGGCGAGGATCGCAAGGGTCGGGCGTTGCACACACGGCATGCCGTCGTTCACCCGGCAGGCGCCGCAGCGTTGACAGGGCTCAGCGTCGCCATGTTGTTGGAGCGACTGCTTGGGCTGGATGGCAAACCATCCACTCCGGCAGGTCTGTACTTCCCTTATCAGCTGCTCGATGCCGGTGCGTACCTGGAGCGTCTGAGTAAAGAGGGCGGTGAGCTGCTGGAATTAAAAGTGCAGTAAGGCAAGTTTCCTTCGTTAATGCCGACCGTTCTGATAGATCCGCTGGCGAGCCTTGATGTGCTCGCCAGCGGCCCTATGCCCTCACGGCGACTGCCAAGCCCCACCATCTGCCACCGGCACCTCACCCAGATCATAAGGGTCGACCCCTTCAAGACAACCCACATTGAAACCAAACTCATGCGGATTGGTACTGCGTCGATGGTGGGTGTAAATACCGCAATTCCCGCAGAAAAAATGCTCGGCCACTTGCTGGCCAAAGCTGTACTTCAGCAATGCAGATTCACCGCGAATCACCTTCAGATCCGCCGCCGGCACCGCCGCTACAATTGCGCCTCGGCGTTTGCAGAACGAGCAGTCGCAGCGGTGCGGCGGGGGCAGGCCGTCGGGCAAATGGATTTCGAGGATGACCGCACCGCAATGGCAACTCGCGCGGTGGTCGCAACGGATCAGCGTGTTGCCGATTTGTTTGAGCATGACTATGCCTCCATCCAGTCCACCGTTGCCGTTTCGCGCCATTTCACGTCGGTGATGCCGAAGCGCTCGGCCTGGGGTTTGGAGATGACTTTCAACGGTGGTTTGCCGGGTTTGGGAATCGGCGCGATGCCGGCATCGCAACTCGCCCAATGCCAGGCATCGGCATTACGCATGGTTTTTGCGCGGATGACGAAAGACTTTGGCTGGCCATGAAGTTTGTATTCGATGACGAAGATGTCGACGTTGCTCATGAGTTCCTCCTTACGCTCATACGCAAATGAGTTTTGCCGACGAAAAAAATTCAAAGGATTTTGCGCTGTTTGTTTTTGCTGGGGTCAGGCACCCGAATCAAGCAGGCGCTGCGTCAGCAGAAGATTTTTTGAACACTGTTTCGTTAGCGCAGCCCAATGCCTATAGGTCTCGGAGGAGTGCGCCATGAACGAGGCAACAAGTTACTTTGCGATAGCCGTCGCGGTGATCATTTTACTGGTTGATCTATGGGCGATCGTCAGTGTGTTTCGTAGCGACAAGGGTGTTGGAACCAAGGCTGCCTGGGCCATCGGTCTGATTGTATTTCCGGTCCTGGGGCTGATCGTGTGGGGTGTTGCCGGCCCACGCGGGATCAAGCAAGGCCCCTCGTCACCGGAGCACAGCAAGGGCTGAGTGGTGAACAAAACGATCAATGCACAGGACCTGAACATCCGACTTCGGCGCAACGATGAAGACGGTCTGTTCAAATGGTTGCTTGCCAGTTTCTTGATGGGCAAGCGAATACAGGCCGAAATTGCCGCGCAAGCTTATCGGGTGATCGTCGATCAACACGGCCGCGACACGCCTCGCAAGCTCGCGCTTTGCAGCCATCGTGAATTGGTGGCTATGCTCGGGGAGGCGCATTACGTGCGTTATGACGAAACCACGGCGGAGCGCCTGCTGGCGTTGGCACGCCGGCTTAACGACGAATATGCGGGCAAGGTCAGCAATATGCTGGAGGCGAGTACTGACCGTCAGGCTTTCGAGAAACGCCTGGCGGAATTTGATGGCATCGGTCCGAAAACCGTGGAGATTTTCATGCGGGAGGCGAGTGCGGTGCTTTTTTAATCGACTCGGTGACGGGTCACCTTTCCTAAGGAGAAGGTCATGAAAAAGATATGCGCATGTCTAGGTATTTGTTCGATGTTTTTATTGCAGGGCTGCTTTGAAAGCCCGCACGACTCACCCAACAAGGACGGTGACAAGAGCAAGGCCTCGTTGCAGATGCAGCAGGGCAAAACCGACGAGAGCAAATAGCCTTCAGTCATGGCGAGAGAAGAATGTCGCAAGGGGATGCGGCTGAGTAGTGTTGCAAATTTCGGGCAGTGGCCAAACTCTGGTCACTGCCTGGATCATTTATCAGCTACCTGACTCGTCCGCGAGCGTGATTGATCGACAGCAGGCAAATCCCCACCAGCAAGGCTGCGCCTGCAACCAGCAGCGCAGAAGGACGCATTGGCTGGGGCGTGCCATGTGTACGCCGCTGGGAGAGTGGCATTGCACGAGTTTGAGTGGGCATTTCGTCGAGCGTCCGGAGTGGCGCGACGGACTCTTCCTGATAGGGCACTTCCTCAACACTCAAACGCAGGCCGTCTGTCAGCTCCAGTGTCAGTGCGGTGATCTTGCCGACGATTCTGTCCGGATAAACCGGTTCGCCATTGGGGTCGAGTTGGTCATACAGGAAATTCTGCCCTTCGAGCCAGCCCACGGCCGTTTGCAACTCGGGGCCCAGGTAATACTTGCCGTCGAGGAAAAATCCAGGAAATTGCGGCGCGCGCTCGACGCTTTCAATGCGATAACGCTCACCCGGTTTCATACCGGTTTCAGGGGCAATCATGGTCAATCCCTCCGCTGTAGGTTCAGCGGTAGAGAACAAGGATCGACCGTCGTTCCATGTAAAAGAGGAAAGGTAGCGGTTGTCCCGGAACGGATCTGTAACAGGCGAAAACAACTTCGCCCGACCAAGGCCGGGCGAAGCGGTGTGGCGCTAGCTCAATCAGTAATCCCAAATCGCCGGAATCCAGCGAAACGCCTTATCGTTCACGGCAACCCGGCCCACCGACGGAAACGGCAGATGTGGGTGATGAGAATGTCGGTGACGTCGCACCGAGAACGCAGGGTCTCTCCATTGAAGAGGTGATCAAGGACCTGCGTATTGCGTTTGGATGATTATCAAAAGAATGCCCAATCAATCGGTTAGAGGATCTTTGGTTGCTGGATGACCGCATGGTTTCCACTGCGACCGCAAGGTTCTTGAATGTCGATATCAGATACGATCATGGCGCAATCAGGCTACTGACACGTCGTACAAGCCGGGTAAGGTGACGCGTCTTCACGTCAAAATAACCCCGTCCAGATCATGGGGTTAATAAGAACTGCGGCGGTTGAACGGGCTTCTTTCGGGAAGTCCTGCAGGCAACGATGATGATCGTTTGCCCGCATCAATTAGCTTGAATGTCGATCAGCAGAGAATAAAAAAACCAATGATCAGCCCTAACTCCATGGATTCGAGTAGCCAATTGGCGCAGGGCTTCAAGCCTCGTCACGTCACCATGCTGTCCATCGCCGGGATCATCGGCGCCGGTTTGTTCGTAGGCTCAGGGCATGCCATTGCCGCAGCGGGGCCGGCGGTGCTGCTGGCTTATCTGTTCTCCGGTTTGCTGGTGGTGCTGGTCATGCGCATGCTCGGCGAAATGGCGGTAGCCAATCCGGACACCGGCTCGTTTTCGACCTATGCCGACCAGGCCATCGGGCGCTGGGCGGGCTTCACCATCGGATGGCTCTACTGGTGGTTCTGGGTGTTGGTGATTCCCATCGAAGCATTGGCGGCCGGGCATGTGTTGAATCAATGGTTTCCGCAGGTCGATGCCTGGTTGTTCGCCTTGGGCTCGATCATTGCGCTGGTGGTGACCAACCTGTTCAGCGTGTCCAAGTATGGGGAGTTCGAATTCTGGTTTGCCATGGCCAAGGTTGTGGCGATCATCGGTTTTATCGGTGTCGGTTTTGCGGTGTTGATGGGCTGGATTCCCGACAGGCAAGTCAGCGGGTTGAGCGGGTTGATGGCCGACCACGGCGGATTTGCGCCCAACGGTCTGTCGGCGGTTGTCGGCGCGTTCATCACCATCATGTTCAGTTTCATCGGTACCGAGGCGGTGACCATTGCCGCTGCCGAATCCAACGACCCCTCGCGAAACATTGCCAAGGCCACGCGCTCAGTGATCTGGCGCATCGGCGTTTTTTACCTGCTGTCGATCTTCGTGGTGATCTCCGTGGTGCCGTGGAATGATCCGTTGCTGGCCTCGGTCGGCTCTTATCAGCGCGCGCTGGAAATCATGAACATTCCCCACGCCAAGTTCATGGTCGACGTGGTCGTGCTGATCGCCGTGGCGAGTTGCATGAACTCCTCGATCTACATTGCCTCGCGCATGCTGTACTCGCTGGGCCGGCGAGGCGATGCGCCGAAGATGCTCAAGGCGACTTCCTCGGAAGGTGTTCCGCGCGCAGCGGTCATCGCCAGCACGGTGATCGGTGCGTCGATTACCGTATGGAGCTATTTCATGCCCGCCGGGCTGTTTCAATTCCTGTTGGCCAGCTCCGGCGCGATTGCCTTGCTGGTGTATCTGGCGATCGCGGTGTCGCAGTTGCGCATGCGGCGGATTTTGCGTCAGCGCAATGTCGAGCTGACCTTTCGCATGTGGCTGTTTCCATGGCTGACGTGGCTGGTGATCGTGTTCATCTGCGCCGCGCTGGCGGTGATGATGATCACCCCGGAGCACCGCACCGAAGTCACCACCACCATCGGTCTGGCGTTGGCGATTTCCTTTATCGGCCTGGTGACGTCGCGTCACCCTGCGCCGGCGGCGACGGTCACGTCTGTGGGCTAGGCGTTGGTGCCGAACGTGAGACTCCCTTGGCTAAGGTCGGAGGTTCAGGGTGCACGCTTTATCACTGCAAATTCCGCATTCGTATAGTTCTTGCCCCGTCACGCGTTTGCCCATAAACCCTCCAACTGAATCGAAGTATTCAGGTCAATGAAGCCGGTGAGTCACCGGCACAAGGAGGAATCATGGACGCCACCGCAATTCCCGAGGGTTACACCCCATTTACCCGCAGCAGTCCGTTGCTTGATTTGCTGGGCCCGATCTACGCGAGGGGCAGCGGCCTACAACTGGAACTGGGATTGCTGACCGACTCACGCCATGCCAATGGCCGTGGCACTTTGCATGGCGGCGTGTTGGCGACATTGGCCGATGTCGGCATGGGTTACGCCATGGCCTTTTCCAGCGACCCGCCACAGCCATTGATCACCGCGAGCATGACCCTGGATTATCTCGGCGCGGTAAAAATGAACGAGTGGCTGCAAGTGCGTCTGGAGTACTCGAAAAAAGGACGCCAACTGGCGTTCGCCGCTGTCAGCCTGCATGTCGGGGAGAGAACGGTGGCGCGGGCCAGTGCGGTGTTTGCTGTGCCAATGGGTTGAAAAGGCATGGCCATCAAGGCGTTGGTCCGCAGACCACATCATGATGCTGATCGAGTGAGTGTTGCCCCGTTGAATGACGGCTTGTAGCCGGTAGTGGCTTGCTAACGACTGCTTTCGGCCAAGGCAGACATTCGATTTAGTGTTTCTTCGAACCAACCTGCCGATCTTCACCTAGCGATTGCAGCTTTTCTAGCTACGCTTGCCAGCAAGAGATTGGCGTAAGTGCGCCTGCTCTTGAATTGCGCACACGGGAGCCAACATACATGGATAGCATGCAGGACGTTTACCCATCAGCGACCGTTCTGGTGGTCGACGATACACCCGATAACCTGATGCTGATCGCAGAGTTGCTCAAGGACAAATATCGGGTCAAGGCCGCCAACAGCGGCGAAAAGGCCCTGCGCCTGCTACAGGCAGACCCGCTTCCCGACCTGATCCTGTTGGACATCATGATGCCGGGCCTGTCCGGTTATGACGTTGCCGAGCAGCTCAAGCTTGACGCTCGCATTCGCCACATACCGATCATTTTCCTGACCTCCATGACCGCTACGGAGGACGAGATTCGCGGCTTGAGCCTGGGCGCTGCGGATTACATCACCAAGCCGATCATTCCCCCGGTTCTAATGGCCAGGGTCGAGACTCAGATCAAGCTCAAGGCCGTTGCCGATTTCCTGCGCAATCAGAACGATTTCCTGGAGCAGGAAGTGCAACGGCGTACCCGCGAGGTGATCGCCATCCAGGATGTCACGATCCACGCCATGGCCTCGCTGGCTGAAACCCGTGATAACGAAACCGGCAATCACATTCGCCGCACCCAGCACTACATCAAACGCCTGGCTGAACTGTTGCGCAATCACCCGCGCTTCCGGGACTTCCTCGACGAGGACACCATCAAACTGCTCTTCAAATCGGCACCCCTGCACGATATCGGCAAGATTGGCATTCCTGATCGCATCCTGCTGAAACCGGGACGGCTGACCGCCGAAGAGTTCGAGATTATGAAAACCCACACCACTTTGGGACGCGACGCCATCCAGCACGCCGAGGATCAGTTGGGAATAAACGTCGACTTCCTTCATCTGGCCAAGGAAATTGCCTACGGCCACCAGGAAAAATGGGATGGCAGTGGCTATCCACAAGGTGTGGCCACCGATGACATCCCGATCAGCGCCCGATTGATGGCCGTGGCGGATGTCTACGATGCGCTGATCAGTCGCCGCGTGTACAAGCCCGGCATGCCCCACGAGCAAGCGGTGAAAATCATCCGCGAAGGCCGCGGCTCGCATTTTGATCCGGACATCTGTGACGCGTTTCTCGCCAATGCCGAACAGTTTCGCGCAATTGCCGAGCAATTTGCCGACAGCGACCAGGACATGGCCAGGCAGTTAGCCCTGCTTGAGCAAATTGCTGATCGTCCCTGAGCCCCGCGCATCACTCTGCACATCCAGCTGAAAGAGGCCGTTTATGAACAGACTGTTCGAGATGCTCGAGCGCCTGTCCCTGCGCAGCAAATTGATCATCGGCTTCGCGGCGTTGATGACATTGATCCTGATACTCGGCGTGCAAAGCCTGCGCACCCAGTATTCGCTCAGGCATGAAATGCAGCAGCTGTACCAACAGGATCTTGCCGGTATCCAGCATGTGCAGGAAGTTCGGGTGCAACTACCGCATCTGTTGCTGGCCATGCAACGGGCGATCGCGACCAATAACGCCGACATCCGCATCAGCGCCAGGGCGCAGATGGACCGCGCCCAAGAGCGCCTCCTCGAAGCGTTGGCGCAGGTGCGTCCAACACTGCGCAGGCAGAGCAGCATCAGCAGCCTGCTGGAATTCGAACGGGTATTACAGCGTCTGCAAAAAGATGGCGATGAAGCGTTGGAGTTCGCCGGCAAGGGGGCCTTGGGTCAGGCCTTGATGTTGCTCAACAGTAAGGATTTTCTTGCGTTGGAACAGGGCGGCGACGGGTTGCTCAACCAGATCGAGAAAAACAAGGAAGCCGACATCCACGATACGGCGAAGAACCTCGCTGAGTACGCGCAGCGCAGCAGCATGATCACCTATGTCTTGCTGTTGGGCGGTTCAACGCTGGCTTTGCTGTTGACCTGGCTGGTCAGTTATTCCATTCGTGTGCCGCTCAACCGCGTCCGCGTGGCGGTTGATGAATTGGCGTCGGGCAAGCTGGACGGCCAGATCCCCCACACCGACCTGCGCAACGAAACCGGCGACCTGGCGCGGGCCATTGCCACGCTGCAAGTGGAGGCTTGTCAACTTGAACGCCAGCGTTGGGTGAAAGGCCATGCCTCGCTCCTGCAAGTGGATCTGCAACAGGCAGAGACGCCACAGCAGTTGGCCCAGGCTTTTTTCAGCCGCATCGCGCCCCGTTTGGGCATGTGCCAGGGGGCGCTTTACGTGCTCTATGAGGGCGCGTCGCGCCTGCAATTAGTCGGCGGTTATGCGGTGGACAGTGAGCACCCGTTACCCGCCGAGCTTGAACTCGGTGAGGGGTTGCTTGGCCAGTGCGCACTGGATCGCCAACCCCGACAGCTTGAGGATCTGCCCGAATCGTTCTGGCATGTGCGCGCGCAGTTGGGCGCAGCAGCCGCCAGCCATTTGATGGTGCAGCCGGTGCTGCGTGGCGAGCGCCTGCTCGGGGTTGTGGAAATGGCTGGCTTTCACTCGCTGGAGGAGAAAGAGGCGTTGCTCTTGCAAGAAGTCCTGCCCAGGCTGGCCGGTGCGATGGCCATTATGGAACGCAGCGAGGCAGCCCAGGCGCTGCTGCAGGAAACACGGCGCCAGGCTGACGAAATGGGCGCGCAAACCTTGCTGCTGGAACACCAGGCCAGAGAGCTGGAGGCCCAGCAGGCAGAACTGCGCGCCACCGAGGCCTGGTACCGCGGCATCATCGAGGCAGCACCGGACGGCATGCTGGTGCTGGGAGCCGACGGCCGCATTCTCATGACCAACCCGCAAATGGACACCTTGTTTGGTTACGCCCCCGGCGAGCTGATTGGCGCCAGCATCGAGCGTCTGGTACCGCAGGCTGCCCGCGAGCGGCATGTCAGGTTACGCGACGGCTTCATTGCCAGTGGCGGAACCCGGCAGATGGGCGGCGATCTGGACGATTTGAGCGGAGTACGCAAAGACGGCAGCCTGTTCTCCGTGGAAATCGGCCTTTCCCATTTGCCCCGCCTCGAGGGGCGTGGCGTCTGTGTGTGCGCCTCGGTGCGCGACGTGAGTGAGCGCCGGGCGATGGAAGCCAGGCTGCGAACTGCCAGCGATCGCCTGAACCTGGCACAAGAGGCCGGTGACATCGGGTTATTCGACGTCGATCTGGTCAGCGGCACAAACTATTGGACTCCTCAGCTTGAAACGCTGTTCGGACTTGAGGCTGGCGGCTTCGGTGGCTCGTTGGCGCACTGGAAGGCGCTGGTGCATCCCGAGGATGTGGCGCGAGTCAGCAGCACGTTCGAGAACGCCGTTCAGAGTGGCGATGATCGCGTCGAGTTCGACTTCCGGATCGTGCGTAAAAACGATGGGCAGGTGCGCACGTTCCGCTCGCTGAATCGCTTCTCACGCACGCCTGACGGCAAACCATTGCGCGCAACCGGCATCAACATCGACGTCACCGCACTGGCAGAGGCTAGGGCTGCGGCGGAAGAGGCCACGCTGGCCAAGAGCGAGTTCCTCGCCAACATGAGCCATGAGATCCGAACACCGATGAACGCCATCATCGGCATGAGCCACTTGGCGCTGCGTACAGACCTGGATAAACGCCAGCGCAACTACATTGAAAAGGTGCACCGATCAGCGGAGAACCTGCTGGGAATCATCAACGACATCCTCGACTTCTCCAAGATCGAGGCCGGCAGGATGAGCCTCGAACACGTGCCTTTCCGCCTGGAGGACGTATTCGACAGTTTCACCTCGATGATTGGCCTGAAGACCGAGGACAAGGGCCTGGAGTTGTTGTTCCAGATCCCGCCCGACTTGCCCACGGCACTGCTGGGCGATCCTCTGCGGTTGGGGCAAGTGCTGATCAACCTGGGCAACAACGCAGCCAAATTCACCGAGCACGGCGAGATCGTGGTCGGAGTGGAAGAAGTGGGGGCGCACACGGACAGTGTGCAACTGCATTTCTGGGTCCGCGACACAGGCATTGGCATGACCGTCGAGCAGTGTTCACGCCTGTTTCAGTCATTCAGCCAGGCGGACAGTTCGATCACCCGCAAATACGGTGGCACCGGGTTGGGGCTGTCTATCTCGAAGAAACTGGTGGAGCTGATGGCCGGCCGAATCTGGGTCGAAAGTGAACCGGGGATCGGCTCTACATTCCATTTCCAGGTGCAACTCGGCGTGCAGCAAAACGTGCAGCCGCGCCGAATGTTCAAGGCCGGCGAACTGCTTGGTATGCGAGTACTGGTCGTGGATGACAACACCAGTGCCCGTGAAATTCTCTCGGGCATGGCGCGCAGCTTTGGCCTGGAAGTGGATGTCGCGCAGAGCGGTAGTCTGGCGCTGCGCATGTTGGCCGACGCCGAGCACAAGGTATTGCCTTACGATCTGGTCTTGATGGACTGGCGGATGCCCGGCATGGATGGCATGGAGGCCGTGAGCAGAATGCATTCCGCCAGTCTGATGCGCACACCATCGGTCATCATGGTGACCGCTTTTGGCCGCGAAGAAGCCCGCGAAGAAGCCGAACGCCAGGGCCTCCAGTTGCCGGTGATACTGACCAAACCCGTTACGCCGTCCTCGTTACTCGAAGCCATCGGTGTCGTGCTGGGCAGAGAAACGAACAGCGATACTCGGGCTGGCGAACGCTCCCTACAGAATGCCGATACCGTCGCCAGTCTCAAGGGAGCGCGGCTGCTTCTGGTCGAAGATAACGAACTGAATCAGGAATTGGCCAGCGAGCTGCTGGAAAGTGTCGGAATACGCTTGCGACTCGCCACGCACGGCCAAGAGGCCTTGGATATCCTCGGCGAGGATGGCGACTTCGATGGCGTGCTGATGGACTGCCAGATGCCAGTGATGGATGGCTACACGGCCACCCGGCAAATTCGCCAGCAACCGCGCTTCAGCACTCTGCCAGTGATCGCCATGACCGCCAACGCTATGGACGGTGACCGCGAGCGTGCGCTCGAATGCGGCATGAACGACCATATCTCCAAGCCACTGAATGTCGAAACCATGTTCGCCACAATGGCAAAGTGGATCAAGCCACGAGCCGCTCAAGCACCGCTGAACGCAGTCTTCGCCGATGGCTTGCCAGATCGTCTTGAGGGCATTGATCTGGCGGCGGGTCTCGCCACCTGCATGGGGCGGCGGGATCTCTACTTACGTCTGCTCTGCAAGTTTCGCGATACTCAGACAGACTTTGCCGGGCAATTCCAGGCCGCACGAATCGATCCGGATCCTGGTGCCGCGGGACGGCTGGCGCACAGTTTGCGCGGCACCGCCGGCAACATCGGCGCCAAGGCTGTGGCGCAGGCTTGCACGTTGTTAGAACAGGCCTGCCAGAACGGCGAGCCGGCTACGGTAGTGCAAGCGCTAGCGATGCAGGTCGAGCATTGCTTGCTCCCGACCCTGGCGGCTCTGGCCGACCTTAAAACAAACACACCGGCCTCCATGGATGGCTACCCGCTGGACGACTCGGCAATCAGCGAGCAACTGAACAGGCTTATTGTTCTTTTGGACGAAGGTGATACGGCGGCTTCGGACGTGCTGGAGGCACTGCGCAATATGCCACTCGATCAAGCGTTGGCAGAACGGCTGGCACTCGCCGCGGCGCAGGTGGAACTGTTCGACTTTGATCGCGCCTTGCAGCTCATTCAGGATAAATGAGTTGGGTAGCAGGTAGCCGCTAACCATTAACTGCGATTATCGAGTCGACCCAGTCCAGGCCAATACCTGGAACCCCAAGGATCCCGGGTATATGCCGATCAGCTAAGCTGTCTGCTCAGACGACTTGAGCAGTGCACGATGCGGCGAACAAATCCGGTTTCATGTTGGGAGTCGACGGGCAAAGGAAATGTTTAATTTCTTTTTGACGTTTTTGTTCGTGTTGATCCCCACGGCGTCACTTTCACTCGACAGTTATCTGCGTTACCGAGTGGCAAAAGACCGACCGGTGAGCAAGGCGTGGAAAGGTTGCAATCACGTGCTTGCGATCCTGCTGATCATGCAGTTGCTCGGTTTGGCGCTGTACTTCTTTTACCTCGCCTGAGCCTGAACGTTTATGCCAGTTCGTCAGGCACCTTAACGGCCTCGATGCGCGCCGAAATCCATTGCCGACTGTAGGCCAGAACGCCCTGAGCGAGGGCCGTGGGGAAGTGGATAAAGCCGTGGGGCGAGGAGGGCAGCAGGTACATGTCGACCGGCGCCGATTGCGCCCAGCGTCTGGCGATGTCGAGGGTGTCGTCGCGCAGCGGATCGAGCTCACCGGCAAACAGCAGCGCGGGCGGGAAACCGCTGAAGTCGCCGTACAGAGGTGATAACGGTGGCTGACGGCGCTGTTCGTCAGTCAATTCCGGGGTGAGCAAGCGCAGTGCCTCGACCATGCCGGGGCCGTCCAGCACCAGTGTGTCGGCAGGCGCGCTGCGTACGCTTGGGGTTCCGGTCAGGTCGTAGACGCCGTAATACAGCAGCGCGGCGCTGATGCGTTGCAGCAACTCCGGCCACTGCTTGAGCGCCAGCAAGGTCGCCGCGGCCAGATGACCGCCCGCCGACTCACCGACCACCACGACGGGCAGACCGGCAAATTCGGCATCACTCAATACCCCGCGAGTGGCGCTGAGGCAGTCTTCCAGCAGACCTTCAAGCGGCGTCGAAACCGCTAATCGATAATCGACCGAGACCACCGTCACCTGACAGGTGTTGACGATGGCGATGTTGAAATTGTCGTCCATCTGCGCATTGCCGATCACCCAGCCGCCACCGTGGAAGTCCAGCACCACGCCTTTCGCCGGGCCTTTGGGGCGGATGATCCGCACCGGTACATTCCCCAGCATCTTCTGCTCAGCCGTCAGACCATGCTCGCGCAACTTCCTCGCGCCGCCGACCTGACTGACGCGCAACAGTGCCTGAATCAAACGCGGCGTCAGGCGATTGCGGATCTTGAAACGCGGCAGCCAGGCGAGTTTGCGGTTGAAGGCGCGCACCTGCGCCAACTCGCGCTGGCCTTGCGGCCACGGTGTTTCGGTCCCCCAATTGGCATTGGTCATCAGCGGTTCTTGATCAGGATGGAGAAATTCAACGCGGCGGCCACGCACAACCACGCCAGATACGGAAACAGGATCAGACCAGTGATCAGGTCCAGTTGTATCGCCAGCACCACCATTGCCGCAACCACCAGCCACAGCACCGTGAGAATAACCATCGCCGCCAGCACCTGATGCGCGCCGAAGAACACCGGCGTCCACAACGTGTTCAACGCAATCTGCGCCGCCCACAGCGCCAGCACAGTCTGGCTGCCGGGGATCAGGCTCAAACGGTAACCGGCCCAGGCCAATAGCAGGTAGATGATTGTCCAGGCCACGGGGAACGCCCAGTTGGGTGGGGTGAAACCGGGTTTGTTCAGTGTTTCGTACCACGGCCCCGGTTTGAACATCACGCCGGTGGTTGCCGCCGCTGCGCAGGCCAGAAGAAAAATGAAGAAGGTCATTGCCGATCCTTGGCTGAAATCAGCCGGTAAGGGGTTTAAGAAGAGGACGCCCCGGCGCGCGAAAAGTTTGCTATGAAATCCAGGTTGACCGGAGAGGCTATTCAATTTGAACTAAAAACTGACCACCGCGTCAGGATAATCAGTTGCCTTTTTCTACTGACGCGGATGACATCATGTACACCTATCACATCGATTACCGATTCAACGGCGAGCCTCGCACCTTTCTGCTTGAACTCAAAGAACAGCAGCTGGCCGAGCACGAGGCCGCGATGCATCTGCTCGAGTTGCACCTGGGCGACGCGGAAAATGGCCTGATCATGCCCACTGCGGATTCGACGGCCGAGGAGATTCTCGAACATGCAGAGCGGGTAGGGATTACGCAAATAACGGTTGTCGGCAAAACCAACTGAAGCGCGAAGCAGACGTTGGCTCATGCGCAAGGTTCTTCGAGCTTAGACCGGTATCGCTACTTCCAGCGCTCCGTGCTCTACGTGCGCGCTCTCTCTATAGAACCGCCAAAACTCATCCGCCGGCATAGCCTTACCAAACAGCCAGCCCTGACCAAACTGCACACCGTGACCACGCAGGTAATCGCGCTGCGCTTCGGTCTCAATGCCTTCGGCAACGATCTGCAGACGCAGACTCTTGGCCATTTCGATGATGTGGCCGGTCACTGATCCGGTGGCCGCGTCTCGCTCGATGTTATCGACGAACGACTTGTCGATCTTCAGCACATCCAGCGGCAATTGCTGCAAATGCTGAAGACTGGAAAAACCGGTGCCGAAATCGTCGATGGCCGCCAGATAGCCCAGCTCGCGGGCGCGATTGACTGTCGTGCGCGCGGCGTCGATCTCGACGAAACCGCGTTCGGTGGCTTCCAGCCAGATCTGCTGTTGCTGCACATCGGCGCGGCGTAATGCGGCCTCCAGCTTCGGCAGAAAGCGGCCGCTGCTGACGTCTTTGGCCGCCAGGTTGATTGCCACGTGCAAGCCGCGCTCCTTGACCAGCAACGGGCCGAGGTCACGCATCACATTGTCGATGACCTGATCGGTGATCGGCAGAATCAAACCGCTGTGCTCGGCCAGGGGGATAAACGCATCGGGGCAGACCCGCGTACCGTCCGGGTGCTGCCAACGCACCAGTGCCTCAGCGCCAACGCAGGCGCCGTCGTCCAAGCGAATAATCGGTTGATAGTGAACGACGAACTCACGGTTGCGCACCGCCAATTGCAATTCGGCCAGCGGCAACAGGCGTTGGCGAGTGCGGCGCACGATCAGCAACACCAGCACGCCGGCGAGTAAACCGCCGATGGGCAGCATCAGCAATTCCCGGCGAACCAAGCCCTGCATCAGCTCATGGCGTGACAGCGCGGCGATCGCCACCCAGTCGCCGCTGTGCACGAGGGTGTAGAGGTAGCCGTCGTCGAGCCCCGAGTGCGGACCAGAATGCACCCGAGCGAGAAAGTGTTCCGCGCCGGGGCGCGAGGCGCTGACCAGTTGCCCGGCAGCGGTGCCGACGGTCAGATGCAGATCTTCATCGAGCGTTACATGCAGGAACTGCTGTGGATCGACCAGCACATTGAACGCGGCGTATTGCAGGGCCATCATCGGCTTGGCCGCGACGATGCGCGACTGCACACCGAGGGATACGCGCACACCGTCGGAGGTGATGAAGTCTTCCTGCCACGGCGCCGCATGCTGGCCGACCGTACCCCACGAACCGCAGGCGTAAATCTCTTCTTCGACGTAACCGATCGACTTCACTGACAGGGTGTTGATGGTCAGCAGCCGCATCTCGTCGATGCTCTCGGGCGTGCAGGGGGCGAGGTTCGAACCGGCGATGCTCTTCAGCGCACCGGCCGCTTCGCTGAAGGTGCCATTGGCGCGGCTGGAGGCCACCGCCGCGAGGGTTTCCAGGCGCTGCTGCGCCGCCGCCAGATTCAACATCCAGGCGACGTAACCCATCAAAAGGAGCGGAAGCAAGACACACGGAAGGCCCAGGAGAACGCTCCCCCAGACAATGCGTTTTTTGTTCATTTGGCGCCACCTTGGCCACAAGGCCTGTGACGTGCGCACAGCACGGCTTTTTCAGCCACATCAGAATATCGCCGCCGGGATCGGCGGATATTGTTGTAGATCAACTATTCCACTGCCGGCCTTCAATCCCTGTGGTTTGCCACAGGTTTTCGGCAAACCACAGATCTCCAATAGACCAAAGAACCCTGTAGGAGTGAGCCTGCTCGCGATCGCGGTGGGTCATTTAGCAATGATGTGGCCGGTAGACCGCGATCGCGAGCAGGCTCACTCCTACAAAATTTGTGTCAAATCCAGGATATCCAGCAATCCCGAACTCCTGCAGTTTTTGTGTGAAAACCCAGATATCCAGCATCCCGAAGAACCCTGTGGGAGCGAGCTTGCTCGCGAAGGGGCCCTGTCAGCCAACCTCACATTAACTGACCTGCCGCATTCGCGAGCAAGCTCGCTCCCACAGTGTCGCCGCTCGAACTCCACCATCCCACCCTATGGACAATTCACGCACCCCACGGCCCATTCGCGCAGGCATTTTCATGCAGCGCGAATTTGTCATATTCGGTCTAAATCCGGTGCAGATAGTAGGCAGCCCAACGCTAACCGAAATGAGGCTGCACCGTGTTCCAACGTCTGCTGTGTTCGCTGTCCGTACTGAGCCTGTCCATCACCGCCGCCCATGCTGCCGAAACAGTGCCGCTGGACACCCCGCGCCTGAAAGGCATGGACAATTTCCGCGATGTCGCCGGCACCACCACCGCGTATTCCACCGCTCACGACGGCACCATGCGCGCCGGGGTGTTCTACCGTTCCAACGCGCTGACGCCGACCGCGGCCGATCTGGCGATTCTCAACGGCCTCGGCATCAAAGCCGTTTACGACTTGCGTACCCCCAGCGAAATCGCCGCCACCCCCGACACCATGATCAGCGGCGCAACCTGGCAGAACATCGACATCATCGGCAGCATCACCTCCGGCGCGAACATCACCACCGTCTCGTTCAAAAGCGCCGCCGACGCCATCGCCATGATGGAGCAGACCAACCGTGCCTTCGTCAGCGACGCCGGCATGCGCGGCCAGTTCGGCAAGCTGTTCAATGAACTCGCCAGCGTCGATGCCGCGCAACTGTTCCACTGCACCGCCGGCAAGGACCGCACCGGCTGGACCGCCGCCGTGTTGCAGAGCATCGCCGGTGTCGACAACGCGACCATCATGGCCAACTACCTCGCCACCAACGACTACACCGCCGCCCGCGTCGCTGCCACGTTGAAAGCGATGCCCGCCAGTATGGCCGCCGTGTATGAGCCACTGCTCGGCGTCCAGGCCAGCTACCTGCAGGCCGGCCTCGATGAAGTCACCGCGCAATACGGCAGCATGGACAACTACCTCAAACAGGGCCTCGGCCTGTCGCAGGAAACCATCTACGTCCTGCGCGGCAAACTGGTCGAATACAACAGCCTGCCGGGCCAGGCCGGGCTGATCGGCAACGCCGCAGCCGGTGCCGAATTGCTCCGCCAATTGCAGAACACCAACCTGTCCGGCACCTACAGCGCCTACAACTACTACCTGCAATCGGCCATCGACGCGGGCACTCTCGGCGGTGTCGAATCCCAGGTCGGCGGCCAGGTTCACGCCGACGCAGCCAGCTACCTGCTGCGGCAAAACGCGATGATCGAACAAGCCGCCGCACCATTCGCCAGCGGCAGCGACCTCAAAGTCGGCCAATATCGCCTCTGGACCACCGCGCTCGCCGGCTACCTCGGCACCGACGGCTCGGCCCACGCCGAGAGCAGCAATGAACACAGCCAAGGCCTGATGGTCGGCATCACCCAACGCTTCAGCGAACAACTCAGCGCACGCGGCGGCTTCGGCTACAGCAAAGGCACTGTTGGCGGCGCGGGTGGCGAAGTCGACACCGACTTCACCTTCCTCAACGTCGGCGCCCGCTACGGCTTCACCAGCCTCGAACAAGGCCTGTTCCTCGACGCCAACGCCAGCGCCGGCTACATCGACTACGACAGCAAACGCGACCTCGGCGGCGGCCTCGGCACCGCAAAAGGCAACAGCCACGGCAACCTCAGCGGCGCCACCGTCGCCCTCGGCTACCGCGCCCCGGTCAACGGCATGACCTTCGAACCAAGCCTGGGTTTGCGCATCAGCCACCTCGACCTCAACGGCTTCAAAGAGAAGGGCAGCGAACTGTCACTCGACGTCGACGACAACAGCGCCACCCGCCGCAGCGCCGTCGCCAACCTCAACGTCGCCTTCGCCCCAATGGCGATGGGCGCATGGCAACTGGTGCCCGGCATACAAGTCGGTTACGAACGCACACTGGGCGACAACCAGGTCGACAGCCAAAGCCACCTACTGGGGCTGGATATCGAACAACGCGCGGCCTTCGACAACCGCGACCAATTCAGCGGCGGCGTCAACCTCATGGCCAGCCTCGGCGCCCTCAGCCTCGGCGCAGAAGTCGGCGCCAATGGCGGCGGCGACAGCCACGGCTTCAACGGCGGCCTCAAGGCCAGCTACGCCTTCTAAAACACACGCGGGATCAAGGATGACCCCCAATCCAACAAACACCCCAAAACCCAATGTGGGAGCGAGCCTGCTCGCGAAAGCGCCAGACCAGTCAACATCAAATCGACTGACCCACCGCGTTCGCGAGCAAGCCCGCCCCCACAGTTAGCTTTCCAGCTTATGAACCGATCAACCCTGTCCACGCAATCCAACTGCCAGTTTAGTGACGACCCAAATCCAGAAAACAACCCAAAACCAATGTGGGAGCGAGCTTGCTCGCGAAAGCGCCAGACCAGTCAACATCAACATCGACTGACCCACCGCCTTCGCGAGCAAGCTCGCTCCCACAGTCAGCTTTCCAACTTATGAACCGATCAATTCCGCCCGCGCAAATCCGCCGGACTCACCCCATAAGCCCCCTGAAAATACCGACAAAAGCGCCCCACATTGCTGAATCCCAACCGCAACGCCACCTCCGTCACCGACCCCGACTCCCGCCGCTTCAAAACCTCATAAGCCCGCTCCAGTCGCACCTGCCGCTGATACGCCACAATCGACATCCCGACAAACCGCCGAAACCCCTCCTGCAACGCGCGCTGACTGACATGGCTCAACCGCGCCAGATCCACACCACTGACCAACTGCTCCGGATGCGCCTGAATAAACTCCACCGCCAGCTTCACATGCCTTGGCGCAACCATCGGCGCCGGCCGCCGCAACGCCTCGGAAAAGTTATGCGGCCACGCCTCCAGCACCGCATCAATCAACATCTCGCGCAACCGCGACGGCATCAACGTCCCGCTGTTGATCAACAAATCAAACTCCGTCCCCGTTGCCAGATCAATCAACGCCCGAATCCCCTGAAACGCTGCAGTGTTTAGATCGACGCTGGGTGCAAAAACGATCTTCTGCAGAATCGGTTTATCCAACAACGCCGACAACCGCTCGGTGAGCTGATGACGATTGATCGACATCCCGTGATGCGCGTGATCATCAAAGAAACGCATCGAACGAATATCGGCCTTATCAATCGCCAGACCCACCTGCGTCACACCGATGGACTCGGTCGCGTGGTTGAAAACAATCTTGCCCGCCGTGGGGATCACAAACGTGATCTCATCCTGCGGATCGGGAAACGAAACGCTGAAATCGCCGTGGTAATGCATGCGCCGAAAACTCACGCCATCGTGCCGCCCGTAAACGCCGCCAATAACGATGTTCGACGGCAGCGGCGGGGAGTCGGAATAACGGTTGCCGAAGAGTCGGGAGAACAACGCGCCGAAATCATCGGAACGAAGATTGTCGGAGCGCAGGATGATTTGCTGGCGAACAGGAGTCGGAAACACCTTGGCGGCACCTTCGGTTGGGGGCTCTAGGACTGGGGTGTAGGGCAGGGCGCCGAGCAGATTAGCAGAGGCAATATGACGCGTTTGTGACAGTCAGAAACATGTCGTTACAGCGCCGCACCACGTTTACGCAACGGACACTCGGCAGGCCATGCCCGACATGGCAACCTGCTCGCATCCGTACTCAGCAAAAAAACAAAGGCATCGCGCCGAGCGCCCAGCCTTGTTTACCGAGACCTGAAAGCATTCAAGTAAATTGGAGCGGCAATGCAAGCCAACACACAAACACTTCCCATCACCCTGACCCCCGAACTCGACTTCGACCAAAACGCCGCCAGCGCTTTCGGCGAATCGCTGACCCACGAATACACCCAGGCCACGCCATTCCCGCACATCGTCATCGACAACTTCCTGCAAGCCGACGTCATCGCCAGCATCCGCGAACACTTCCCGGTCGAACCGACCAACAACGAACAGATCTACGAACGCGGCTACAAAGGCCAACTCAAACGCCAAATCAGCCCCAACGCCTGCAGCCCGTACCTGAAGAACGTCTTCAACACCTTCAACTCCGCACCCATGCTGGAATTCCTCGAAAAACTCACCGGCATTCAAGGGCTGATTCCTGACCCTTATTTTGCTGGCGGTGGATTACACGAAACCAAAACCGGCGGCTTCCTCGGCGTGCACTCGGATTTTCGACTGAACAAAAAGCTCAATGTTGAGCGGCGGCTGAACGTGATCATTTACCTGACCGAGGACTGGCAGGAGGCGTACGGCGGCAACCTGGAGCTTTGGGATGTGGGGATGAAGAAATGCCTGAAGAAGGTGCTGCCCGTTTATAACCGGTGTGTGATTTTTAATACGGACAAGGATAGTAACCATGGGCATCCAGAGCCGTTGACTACGCCGGAAGGCATCACTCGGCGGTCGATTGCGCTTTATTACTACACGGCGAGTGGGGTGGGTGGGGAGCCGGGGCAGAGGAATAAAACGCACTATAAGCCAAGGCCGAAGGATCGGTGGAGTTTGAGGTATTACTTGAATAAATTGTTTAGGAAGAAGGGGGTGAGTCGGCTTGTGAACGCAACGATTTGGTTTGGTTGTTTGTGCACCTAGTGGAGTGGAAAAGTGAGTTGTTGACGTGTCGAGAGGTTGGTTCTTGATGCGTTGATCCGGGGCTGATGGTTCTTGAGTGCAGAAGCTCAAGAGGGAGATGGTTAGTTAAATTTGTAGGTTTGCACTTTCTAAAATCAACGTTGAACGCTAGGTTTGCTTTGAGCTAAGATCGGTCGCTTTGCGTCTTCGAAATGCAGGCGACTTACTTAGTAAGTAATATCTGTTAAAGACGATTCGAGATATTTGCCTTGTTCCTGTGGAGGTCTGCCAGATGCTGTCATTACTTGCACTAATCTCACTTTGACAGTCAGCTTCTAAGTGTTACAAAGTGTTGGTGGCTACTAAAGCTCACGGGAGAAAGACTAGCCTAGTCAAGGCGAGATCTCTTACAACTCACTTGCTATAAGGTTGAGAATGGACACGACTACAAAAGCAAGCAAGGTCGCTGAGGCGAAAGATCTGATCGCTTACTTGAGAATGATTTATGAGTTTGCAGACAAACACGATGGCCCACGTTGTTATCGTGGGCAAGCGGATAAAACATGGAAAGTGAGGCCGTCCGTTATGAGACAACTGAAACCAGATGCGGAAAACCAGATTCTGAGCGAGCTTCTGGTTGAGGCGCCCAGTGAGTTTGGTTCAGATAAAACAATGTTTGATAAACTTGTTAGAGCGCAACATTATAGCTTGCCTACACGACTTCTTGATGTAAGTCTTAATCCTTTAGTGGGATTGTATTTTGCTTGTCATGAAGAAGAACACCATGATAAATCCGGTGTCGTACAAGTCTTTGACTTTCAAAACAAGAGGTCAAAATTTTCAGATAGCGACACTATAAGTATAATTTGTAATCTTGCAAGGCTTTCTGATAATGAAAGGGAAATAATTACTAGTTTGTACAATAAGATTGGTGGTGTTTCAGGAGACTGGACGTTTTCAAGAAAGAAAGCTTTTCGCGCGGCTCCTGAAGTTAAGAGGCTGATGCAGTTTGTGCGAGTCGAAAAACCTTATTTCTTGGATAACGTCGATCCACCAGACCTATTTCGATATTATTTTGTATTTCCATCAAAAAATAACAAGCGAGTGATTGCCCAGTCTGGTGCATTTATTGCCGCGGGCTTGTTGCAATATCATTCACTATCCCAGTCTAAAGGTCTAAATTTGAAGCGGATAATAATCCCTGCTGATTGCAAAAAAAATATTCTGTCTCAGTTAGATGCTCTCAATATAAACTCAAGGACTATGTTTCCGGAAATAGAGTTTATGTCAAAGTATATAAAGCGAAAATGGACTATCTAAAAAGTTCGGGCTTGATCGTGATGAGTGGTCGCTCCTCGCTATTAACTCCGTAGCTAATAACGAGGAAGGCTCAGGGCGAAGAAATAGGGTGTTGTATTAGAAGAAGTTATGAGGCTGGTTTTTGTTTTTTGTTGTTCAGCAAATACCATGTATCAGGGAGCATCTGTCCTTGTTTGTTTGCGGTGCACTCAATAAACATAAAGCGGCCATTTGTACCATGTGCTTGGATGAATTCATCATAGAGCTCGACCGCTGAGTTCTCAGATACGATATAAAATGAGTGAGGGATGTCGAAGCGCCAAGTTATTATGGTCTTCATTGAGTTAAATATTGATTTTATATCTTCGCGGTTGCCGGCATCGTCGTTATATATGAATAGATATATTTTTCTCATCGAGATGCCTCCTCGTTGTGCTCGATAGCTGGAAGTTGAGGGTTGGTGATGGATGGTATGTTTTTTGGGTCGTAAGGAGCTGGCTCACCTTTTTGCTGGGCAAGCTCGATGGTTCTTTTCTGAATTTGAAACTCTTCCGACTGAAGCCGATCTTTGTCAGTGAACATAAAGTGCATATAAGAATAAAGTGCTACTACTGTAGGTGAGCAGCCAATTACTATTACCCAAATTGGCAGTTGGGGGTTAACTGCCCCATATCCTAGAGTTGGTACAGTAATTAAACCACATAGCCATAGAACAGGATTTAACGCGCTCTTGACTTTTAAGCGCTGCCCAGACTCAGTTGTCCGGCTGTAATTCTGATCTGTCATTTTTTTGTCTGCCTGTTCCTTTAGACTCCCTATCTGAGTAACAGTCGGCCCGTCTCTCAAGGGTGGAGCTGCAGCCTAACAGTTTTCAACGAGGCGTCGTACAAGTTCGATAGTTTATTAACAATTCTGTATCACTTCTACGAGTGGCGGGAATCATCAGAACGTGAGTATAGAAAAAGAGGACGGATTTATTTTTCGTCTTGGTGCGTCTGTCTGGTCAACCTCCATGACGGCATCCCAACCGTCATGGAGGAATTTTCGTTACTCCACCGGCACTACGTTATCCAACGCCCGATTCACCGCCAACTCCCCAAGCATTACCACCTGCGCAATGCCTTGCAGTGTCTTGCGTGCCGGTCCCTGCACCAGCCCGATAACATCCCCAAGCATCACCGAAGCCGAGCCGAGTGATTCACTGGCATTCACCAGCAATTCCTCAGTCTTGGTGTTCGGGTTGGCGATGAACATCTTGTTGGTTTGGTACGGGGTGAGCATGATTTCCGGGGCAGGGCCGAGGTAATGAGAGAGGGCGCGGTCGACGGCTTCGTTGAATTTCTTGGCGTCGGGGGATTCGTCGCCTGCGATTGGATCGGTTTCTGGTGGATTCGGTGTGATCTTGAACATGATGTAACTCCCTTGTGTCGCTTAAAAGGAGCCATCACCCACTCGCTACCAAACGATGGGTGGCGGCCATGCACAGGTTGGTAGACCGGGACACAAGGAAAACCGGCGCGCTCGAAAGCGCCCTGCGCATGACCACCATAAAAGCCAGGCGAAGACTTTCGCCAATAGTGAAATTGCGCACCTTGTATACACGGGCTACCAAACCCGATCACTGCTATTCAGTGACCGACCCACGATAGAACCCGCGCACCCGGCGCACAAGCCGGCGGATTCTGGCGTAGTCGTAGGCAACGGCGCAAGGCGTTGTAGCCTGTCGGACGTATCTCGGAACGTTTTTAAACCGGTAGTTGAAATGCCAGGCGTGTGAGGCCTGGCATTCTTAAACCGCGTCGATCATCACCGCGCATCAAGCCCCGGTCTTACTGACACACCGCATCCGCCACACGATAACCATCCACCAGCGGTGCTTTGCTCACGTCCAGTTCGATGCGGCAGCTCTGTTCGGCCTTTTCGCCCCATTTCATTTGGTAGACCTTGCCTTCACCCACCGACAGCAACACTTGACCGGCCTGGCCGACGACGCCGGCGCTGGCGCCTTTTTCGTTGGTGATGGGGGTGCCGAACGGCGGTTGTTTGCCGTCCTTGAGGCGCACGTTGAGCAGGGCTTTTTCCGAGCGGCTGGCGGCGAAGCTGGCTTTGACCACGGCGCCGCGACGGGGCACGACGTTGGTCACGCCTTCTTCGATGTCGATGTTGTTGTCCAGTTCGCCGGTGTCGAGGGCCACGCGGTTTTTGCGGTACGGCGTGACGTACGGCACGAGGGCGTAACCCTTGGCGTTGGTGAGGGTGCCGGGGGCGTTGAGGACGCCGACGTCCGGGGTGTCTTTGACTTCGACCAGGGCCACGGTTTCGCCGAGGGTCTGGCCGAATTCGAGGCCATCGCTGTGGCCGAGCACGGAGCCTGCGGCGCTCACCGAGGTCTGGCGGTAGCCGCTGCCGACGCTGACGCCCGCGCCGAGTTGGGCGAACGGTGCGCGATAGCCGATCAGCGCGGAGCCGTTGTTGCCGCCGTTGTCGGAACGGTTGGCGTTGACGTTGTAGTTGAGGTTGCCGTCGCGCCCGCTCAGGCCGGCGCGCTGGTCGAGGCTGCCGTCGTTGTTGCGCGTGACGGTGTAGGTGCCGGTGCTGCGCGTCTGGCCGATGGGCATCGACACGGTAAACACCACTTGATTGTTCTGGCCGAAGTTGTCGGTCAGGGTCTTGCTCGCGTAGATGCCGTAGGTCACGCCCTTGTGTTGGGTGTTGAAGCCCAATTGCATCTGTTTGTCTTCGCGCGAGCTGCCCCAATAGTTCTGTTTGCTCATGTTCAGGTAGAACGAGCCGTAGCTGTCGAGCGCTTGGTTGATGCTGGCTTCGACTTTGCTGCGCTTGGAGAAAGTGTTGAATTCGTTCGGTTCCTGCAGGCTCACCGCTTCATCAAAGTCGCGATAGCCTTCGGTGGAATAGCGATAGCCGGCGAAGCGTACCGAAGTGCCGGTCTCGAAAGCCTTGCCATAACGCACGCCAAAGCTCTGGCCTTTCTGTTTGCCGGCCGCGACGCCGGAACCGCTTGGCACGTCAGTCTGGGCCTGGGTCACGTCCAGCGACACGGCGCCGAGACTGCCGAGGCTTTTGCCCACGCCGACGACGCCGGCGCGATAGAAGTCGGCGCCCAACAGGCCGCCATACAACGTCAGGTCGAACGGCAAACCGTAGGCCAGCGACGCTTGGGCGAAGACCGGACGCTGGCCGCCATCGACGGCGTTGTACTCACCGGCGGTGGCACTGTAACGCCAGGTTTTTTCCCGCAGCATATTGGCCAGCGTGGCGTACGGCTGGGTGAAGCGCCGTTCGCGGCCGTCGGCTTCGGTGATGATCACTTCGAGGTCGCCACTGCCTGACGCCGCGTTGAGGTCGTCGATTTCAAACGCACCGGGCGCGACGTACGTGGTGTACAGCGAGTAGCCGTTCTGGCGCACTTCGACTTTGGCCTGGGTTTCGGCGATGCCGCGAATGATCGGCGCATAACCCTGCATCGAGTCCGGCAACATGCCCATGTCGGACGCCACCTGAGCGCCGCGAAACGGAATGCTGTCGAACACGTCGCCCGGGGTGAAGCTTTCGCCCAAGGTCAGGGTGCCTTTGATCGCGGTCAGGTCGCGCTGCGCGTAGGTGTTGCTGCGCTGCCAGTCCTGCTGACCGTCTTCATCCTGACGGAACGAGGAGCTGGAGCGAAAACGCCAGTCGCCGAGGTTGAATCCGCCGTTGGCGTAGAGGTTGTACTGCGTGCCGCTGCCCCGCGCATCGGACTGGGTATTGGCCGCCGAGAACTGATAGTTGAGCATCGCCGCGTTGATCCCGCGATCCCATTCTTCGGGGGCGACATAACCGGCGGCGTCGCGGCGCAGGGCGATCTGCGGCACGCTGATGTCGAGGGCCAGACGCCCGGCGTCGAAGCTCACCGAAGCGCCTTCGATCAGTTCGGCAAGGTCGATGCACGCGGGGAATGTTTCGCCAGGTGTCAGGAACGCATCGACCTTGACCCCCAGCTCCTTGAGAAACGCTTCGGACAGACACGCGCGCACCTCAGCGCTTTTTGCGTCCTTGGCGAAGGTCATGTCGCGGCGGTCGAAAAAGCTCTGGTTCAGCCGGATCACCACCGGATACGTGCCGGGGCCGATGCTGCCGCTGTTGGCGATGGCGTCCAGATCGAGGTTGGGCCCGGCGCTGGCGCCGCCGAAAGGCTGCATGAAGCTGGCATCAAACTTCGCCGGCTCGTCTGCGTTCGCCGAGCTGCCCATCAGCGCCGCGAGGATGGCGACCGACAGATGCAATGGAACAAAAGGCGCGGACTGACGATGACGGTTCAGGGCTTCGATTCGCATGACAATACTCAACACTCGGCCGCCACGCGGCATCGGCAGCGTGCAGGCAGGTTCGCAAGGAAAGGGGTGGCGGTGTTACGGGGCGCTGCTCAGCTCGACTTTTTTCGGCTCGCTGTAACCGCCGTAGTCGTTGATCGCGGAGAACACCACCGCGCCGCTGCGGCCGCTGAAACCCGGCAGCGCATAACGTTGGCTGCTCATCGGCGCGACCATTTTCGGTTCATTGACTTCAACGACTTGCGCACCGGCCTCGACTTTCACGCCGATAAAGGACACGTGAAACGCTGTCGGGTTGTTGACCACCAGCACCGGTTTGCCTTGTTCCTGTTGCAGGCTCCAGCGCAGTTGTGGCGGCGCATCCATCGCGCTGCCCTTGAGGGTGGACGGGCGATAGAAGACTTTGATCCGCGTGCGCATGGCGATTTTCAGGGTGTTGGCGTCGGCCTTGCCGGCCAGCGGGATTTCCTGGGCGTTGAAGTAGAAGACCGATTCGCGGTCTTGCGGCAGATCGCCGGGGACTTTCTGGATGCGCACCATTTGCTCTTTGCGCGGATCGAGGCGAAACAGCGGCGGGGTGGCCACGAACGGGGTCGCGGTGGTGTTGTCGTCGGCCTCGGTGTTGATCCAGGCTTGCACCGCGTAGGGCTCGGCCGTGGTGTTGCTGACCGTGATCGAGGCATCGCGTTTGTTGCCGTCGTACACGATACGCGTGCCGCCGAGCATCACACCGGCCTGGCTTAAATTGCTGAGCAACGTTGCACTCAACAACACGGCCAATACCGATGCGGTTTTGAAGGAGGTTTTTGCTGGGTTCATTGCGTTCATCCTCTTGTCGGCACGGCCACAAAAACCGTGGCAAAGGGAAGGGCATCCGGCGGCGCCAATCGCCGCCGGAGGCTGACCGGACTTACTGGTAGTCGACGGTAAACGCGGCTTTGGCGTTGGCCGGACCGGAAGTGGCTGCGCCGGTGGCGACGTAGTTGGCGGTGAAGCGCAGCGGCTGGGTCAGGTCCAGATAAGGCGAGGATTCCAGGCCCAGTTGCACGTCTTTGCCGGACGCATCCTTGATCTGCACGGCGACGTTGGTGGCCACGCCGGCTTCCGGCAGCAGGCCGATCCACTGGCCACTGGAACCGGCGTTGCCGCTCAGCGAAAGGAACTTGACCACGGCTTTCTTGCCGGTGACGTTGCAGCCCGGTGCGGTGGTGTCGATGGTCAGGGTGAACGCGCCGCCGCCCGCCACTGCGCCGGCCGTGGCCAGGGAGGTCGCCGGCACACTGCCGAGGCCGACGTCGCCGGCACCGGCCGAACCGTTGAGGTCGGAAACCACGACCGGGCAGGTGTTGTCGGTTACGCTGCCGACAAAGTTGATTTCACCGTCAGCGGCCATTGCAGCTTGCGAAGCGGCTGCCAGAACCAAGGCCAGGGACAAACCTTTGAGCGCAAAATTTTTCATGATCACTTCCAGATATTGAGTAAATGTCCTGAAGCCCGAAGGCCCTGAGACGGATCGACGTCGCCATCCCGTCGGGGACAGAGCGTGGCGTCTGAGGCTCATTATCGGGATGCGGACCAAGGCGCTATGTAGGGAAAATCCCTTTGCTTGTAGGAAATTTCCTAGCGCTGCTATGGGGATCAATAAGTCGTTGCCAAAAAAAACGCCCCGCCTTTGGCACCGCGCGAAATAGGCGATGGCAAAGGGGAGCGTCGGGAAAAACAGGTGGATTTTTGTTGGTGGATTTCAGCGATAAGTCACGGTGAAACTCGCATGGCCATTGGCGGTGCCGGGCTGCGGCGTCGGCCCATCGCCGGTCTGGATGTAACGGGCTCGGAGCGGCACTGAGGTCACGCCGTTGACGATGCGATTGAGGCGCACGGGCTGGCCCAGATTCATCGGCGTGCCGTTGTCCTGCAACACCTGAATGGCCACGCCTTGAGCCGTCGAATCGCTCGACAGGCTCAGGACACCGTTGGCCGCGTCGAGGATGGTTGAGGTCTTGTTGGCATCGATCTGAATGTTGGCGAAGTTGCCGTTGAAGTAGCCGTTGGTGTTCGACGGGTAGTTGTTGCCGGCGATGCAGGCATTGAGGGTAATGGCGAACGGCTGGGCCTGGGTGGTGGAGTTCTTGCCGTTGAACACGCGTTTTTCCCAGGTGCCCATTGGCACGTTGATCTGGTTGCCGGGTGCAGCGGGCATCGAACAACCGGCCACGGTCACAGTGGCGGTGAAGTTCAGATCGAAAATAGGCCCGCGATCCGACGTCCCGGTCGCTACCAGTTGGCTGATGCTGTGGCTGCCCGGTGGAATATCGCCGGTCTTGATCAGTGCGTAACGCACCATGACAGAGGGCATGCCGCTGACGGCATTGGCTATATTAAGGTTCAACGTGAAAGGAACAAACCGACTCGGATTACCCGCAGGCATTTGCCATTGGGTGGCAAACCCGGTCATGTACATCGCCAGACCGATGCCTGGGACATTGGTCTGCAGCAGGGAATTGGCCGGGACGTTGAGGTTGTCGACCGGAATATTGTTGACGACGGGGCCGACCAGCGCAGTGCTGTAGGTCGCGCGCAGGCCACAGACCAAGCGGTCACCGAAGGGCAGTTCGCGGATCGCACCGGTCGTGTTCAACGTACTGCCGACCGGAACGTCGCGCGGCGCAAACACTGCGCCGCCATTGAGCGTCAGTTGCTTGGGCGTCCAGTCACTGCCGTTCCACGTGCAAGCCGCCATCGCCGGTGCTGCCGTCAGCATCAACGCCGATGCGCCAAGCCCGCCCAGCATCCGTAACCCGATCTTCATGGTGTGTGCCCTCCTGAGAAGAAAACGGCCATTCAATGCAGGCTGACTGCATCTGGACGTTGTTGGCGTCGGCCAACGAAGGGCTGAATTATCAGCACTGCGGGATGCGCATCGAATAGCCGGCTTCCCGCTGGCTTGTAGGAAATTTCCCAGAGGTTTTCCCTGCCAGACAGGCGCCGACGCCCAGGGTGAGTGTCACCGCGTCGGCGTGGTAAACAGCTTCACCGCCCAGATCAAAGCCACCCAATCCGGCGCGCCAATGCGGCGGATGCGGAAGACCGTCAAAACGCCGAGCAGCAGGCGAGTGACGGAGAGTCCGAGAATCATCGACAGCACGGTGGCGACGATTGGGGAGTTTCTTGTTGGGCCTCCCGTGGATTGGCGGCTGGGGGCGAGGGTGCTTTGGGCCGACCAGGTGGGGGGCTGGGGCGTCAAACGTGGTGGTGCGATTGGGTTGGCAGAGTTCGTTCGCAGGGCCTTGTTGTGCAGGCTTAATGAATTAGGATGCGGAAGGCTGGAATGGATCTTCTCGACTCAGGATGCGTTATTTATGGAATCTGATTTTTCGCCAATCACCGAGCGTTTGAACAACCGCCGCTTCTCCGTGGCGAACAATGCTCAGGGGTTGTCCGATGCGCGCACGGTGTTTGAATACTTCGTCGAAGGCGCGGCGGTTTGGGGTACTTATGCGGGTGGGCATATTCGCCTGGGCAACCAGGTCGGGCGGGTGACCGGGCCGGACACTATCGAGCTGCTTTATCAGTGCATCACCACGGACGGCGAGATTCGCGCGGGTTGGTCGCGGGGCGTGGTGGGGGTTGATGAGGCGGGGCGCACGACGTTGCGGTTTGTGTGGGGGTGGTTGTCGGGCGCGGAGGGGGGCGGGGAGTCGAGTTATGTTGAGGTGGTCGCGTAGCCGACTGGTTTTTAGCTACGCAAGCCCCGCAATCACTGCAATTGCACCGATGTCTCACTCACCGCCGCTACATCCCACGTCCGCATCACCTGCGTAATCGCCGCATCAATGCTCTCCAGCGGCGTGTCATCCCGAGCGAGGATGGAAACCCCCTGCAGGAAGCTGTCGAACACGGTCGCCATGGCCGCTGCGTTGGTGTCGTCGGCTAACAGTCCTTCAATCACACCTCGCTCGACACACGCGACAATCCCGGCGCGGGTTCGGGCGCGGGAGTGGGTGAGGGCTTGGGCGACGTGGGCGTTTTCCGGGCTCGGGGCGCTCATGACGCCGAGGGTGACCATGCAGCCTTTGGGGTGGCCGTCGTCGCATTGCATGCGTGCCGATTGGCGCAGTGCGGTTTCGATGGCTTGGCGTGGTGGCAGGGTTTCGTCCCACAGGCATTCGGTGACTTGGGCGTAGGTCGCCAGGTAACGCTGCACGCATTCGTCGAACAGGGCTTCTTTGGAGCCGAACGCGGCGTAGAAGCTTGGCGCAGAAATGCCGCCGCCCAGTTCAGCCTTCAACTGTGCGAGGGACGTCGCGTCGTAGCCGTGTTGCCAGAACAATTGTATGGCCTGATCGACGGCGTCGTCGCGATCGAATGCGCGGGGGCGACCGGTTCTCGCCATCTCTGAAACTCCTCGGAAAGTGATTTGGATACTAGTCGATACATAAGTCGTTGACAACGGGCCTCGGCTGCCGCCAGTATTTTATATCGATCGGTATTTAAGTCTGACATTTTGCTCACAAGGAGTATCCCGTGACACCTTCATTGACTCTCTCGGCGGCGCCCAAACGCCTGCCCATCGGCGCGCTGCTGGCGCTGGCCATGACCGGTTTTATTTGTATCGTCACCGAAACCCTGCCCGCCGGGCTGTTGCCGCTGATCAGCGAAGGCTTGGCGATTTCGCCTTCGATGGCCGGGCAGATGGTCACGGCGTATGCGCTGGGCTCGGTGCTGGCGGTGATCCCGATGACCATCGCCACGCGCGGCTGGCGGCGGCGCAATGTGTTGTTGCTGACCATCGTTGGGTTTCTGCTGTTCAACTCGATCACGGCGCTGTCGTCGCACTATGGCGTGACGCTGGTGGCGCGCTTCTTCGCCGGGGTGGCGGCGGGGTTGGCGTGGAGTTTGTTGGCCGGTTATGCGCGGCGCATGGTCGAGCCGGATCAGCAGGGCAAGGCGTTGGCACTGGCGATGGTGGGCACGCCGATTGCCTTGTCATTGGGCGTGCCGTTGGGGACTTGGCTGGGCGGGTTGGTCGGGTGGCGCACGACGTTCGGGTTGATGTCGGCCCTGACCTTGATGCTGATTGTTTGGGTGTTGGTGAAGGTGCCGGATTATCCGCCGCAGCCTGCGCATCAGCGTCTGTCGCTGCGCCGCGTGTTGACCACACCGGGTGTGCGGCCGGTGCTGGCGGTGGTGATCAGCTGGATGCTGGCGCACAACATTCTCTACACCTACATCGCCCCGTTTGTGGCGCCGGCGGGGTTGGCGGATCGCGTGGATCTGGTGTTGTTGGTGTTTGGTCTTGCGGCGTTGGCGGGGATTTGGTTGACGGCCAAACTGGTTGAGCCGCTGTTGCGCAAGACCGTGTTAGCCAGCCTGGTGATGTTTGCCGTGGTGTGTGTGGGGTTTGGATTTTTGGGGCGTGTGCCTGAGGTGATTTACCTCGGCGTGTTGCTGTGGGGATTGAGTTTTGGTGGCGCGGCGACTTTGTTGCAGACCGCGTTGGCAGATGCGGCGGGCGATGGCGCAGATGTGGCGTTGTCGTTGAATGTGGTGGCATGGAATAGCGCGATTGCCGGCAGCGGCGTGGTCGGCGGGGTGTTGCTGGATCGGTGGGGGGTTGCATCGTTTCCGTGGGCGATGGTGGTGTTGGTCGCGGTCGGGTTTGTGATTGCCTGGAGCGCTCGGGCGCACGGGTTTAAAGCGGGGCCGCGTGGTGCGGGGGCGGGGGCTGTGGTCGGGCACTGAGGTTGGGTGTCAGGTTGATGTGTTTTTGATGGGCTGACGTCATCGCTGACAGGGCTAGCTCCCACAGGGATGTGGGTGGGATTGGGATTTGTGGTTTGAGGTGAAACCCATGTAGGAGTGAGCCTGCTCGCGATGGCGGCTCAGTCAGCCTGATGTCGGCTGGACGGATGCTATCGCGAGCAGGCTCACTCCTACAAAGAACGTGGTCTAGCCCTGCGCTTCATCCTTCAAATCATCCAGCGTATCGACAATCGCCTCATCGCGGTCGGCCATCGCGTCTTGCATGTCTTTGGCGATGGTGGTCTGGATGGTCATGACTTTTTGCGCCAGATCGCGGCCCTGTTTCGAATTGAGGATGATTGCCATGGCCTGCTCGGGGTGTTGGTTGGCGCGAATCATCAGGTCGAGTTCATCGTTGTCGAAGTGATCAGCGTAGATTTCCACGACCATGTCCTTCAGGTCGTCGGGATCGATGTTTTCCCGCACGACGTTACGGATCTGCTCGCGCTCGAGCATCGGATAGCGGGTGGCGTAACCGGTGGACACCATTTCGATCATGTTGCCGTATTGCTTGGTCATTCCGCTGGACTCGACCAGTTTCTCTGCCTTGTCCTTGCTACCGCCGCAACCCGCCAGCGCCACGGCCATCAATACGGCCAGCGTTACTTTTTTCATGCTCATGAGCATCGTTCCTTGAAAGATTTGAAGTGCAGGAGGCTTAACGGCGACTTAGCGCGTAGGCGCCGGCGATGATTACCAGCACCACACCGCCGATGAATGCGCCGAGCGCAGGGAACATCGCCGCCGGCCACATCAGGCCCCGGCCGAGGTTGTAGAAGAAGCCTGCGTGGGAGTAGATGGAGCTGAACAGCCAGGAGTAGAGCGCGTAGATCAAGCCGATGACCAGATAACCGGAGATTATCTTTCCTTTGAGCGACATGAAGTCTTCCTTGTGCGGGGGTGAAGCAGGGGATGGATTTTGAGTAACATACTATTTCAGTAGTGGCACATCAATGGCATTGCTGACTCATCCGCTGAGCCTCACTCACACAAGCGCTTGATAAACCGGTTGTTCTTGTCTGCAAAAGCCTTGCTGTCAGCGCTTCGCCAGACTGTCTTGCTGCTTCCAGGCCTGCTGCAAGAACTCGTTGATCAACGTTGCAACCTGCTGCTGGATAACCCCCCGAGGACGCGCAGCCTCGCCATCGCCACAAATGATTCCATCGCCAGGCACGTCTTCTTCAAGCAGTGCCACGGCACCCGGTTTGCACATGGCCAGGAAAGTGAAATGGCTGGCATCGCGGATCTCGACATACTGCGTTGACGCCTGCGGCAGGCGTTTGGCGAGGTCGGCTGACTCCAGTTGCGCAGGCAGATCCTGCGACGGCGCACCGGCAGCGATCACCAGCGCCGGCACCGGCAGTGTCGCCAGGCTTTCACTGGTCATCCCGCGCGAAAAACCGAGGTCAAGGGAAACCACGGCGGTGACGCGTTTGTCGCGCAAGTCGCTGGCCAATTGAGTTTTCAGTGCGGGCGTGCTGGCCGGATTGATCTTGTCGTAATTGATGCAACTGGCCAGTTGTGAATGAACCTTGCAGTCACGCGCAAACAGCTGCGGATCGAACCGCGCCCCGGCGATTTCAATGGCCGTCCAGCCGCCGAGCGAATGGCCCACCACAGCAATCTGGCGCGGTGCGACGGCGCCAAATTTCTGCGGCTGCGAGGTCACCGCCGCAATCGCCCGGCTCAGGTCGACCGGCCGCTGCCACAACTGCTCGGCAGCTTGCGGGCTACGGTCATGGGTGGTGGTGCCGGGGTGGTTGACCGCCGCGACGATGTAACCCTGCTGGGCCAACGCACTCGCCAGCCAGCCCTGATTGCTCCAGTTGCCCCGATAACCGTGGGAAAGCACCACCAGTGGATGCTCGCCTGCGGTGGGCGGCGCGTCGCGCACGGCAGCATTGCCGACAAACACCACATCGTCGGCGATCAATTGTGGCGTGGCGGTGGTTGTGCCGGGATACCAGACCACCATCTCCAGCGCACGCTCATTGTGCGGGTCGGGCAGGGTCGAGGACTGGAAACCGATAGCGTTGACGTCAGCGAGAGCGCTGGTGGTCAGGCAGGTTAGAAGCAGGGCACCGAGAGCTGGTTTCAATGAGTGGATCTTCCATGATTGGGCGAGGGGGATAGCAATTTGCAATCCGCTGGCAGTGTGCAGCACAGTTTGCACACTGCGCTGGAGCTTGCTTACGTTGCCAGCGATAGATAAATCGCCAGCGCTCCCAGCAGGCAAGCCACCAGTGCCGGTGCATAGTGGATGGCTAGCGCCTTTGTGGTTCGCGACGAACTATCGATAGTTTCCAGTGACGACAGCCGCTGCTCAACGGCGCGAAGCAGAGTTTTCTGCTCAATATCAACCTGCTGCAGCTGACTGATCGTTGCAGATTGCTGCGCTAATGCAGCCTCCGCCGTCTTGGCGCGTTCGGTCAATAGATGCATCTGCCTGGCCAAGTCAGCACGCTCAGCTTCCAGAACATCCACGCGGCCGGCAAGTACGCGATTGCAATTGTCGAGCGCTGGCAGTTGCTGTGAGAAGGCCTGCGTCTTCTGCAACAGTTCAGTTATCCGAGCATCATCAAGGGTTCGATGCTGTGCGAGTCGACCTGTCTGATCGGTAAGAACTTTAACGTTGCCTTCCAGTTCCTGGGTGCGCGAAGTCGCCGATTGTCGACTTTGCTCATGTCTGGTCAACTGTGCATTGACAAACTGTTCATGGATTTCTTTTTCTTCGCGCCATGCTTCACAGTCAATCATGCGCAGTTCCAGACTATCGACCATGTCTTGCTGTTGTAACTGGTCGCAGACCTGCTGCTGCAATTGGCCAAGGAAAGCTTTGACCACGACTTTTTGATTGCCATCGAGGGTTTTTGTATCTGCCGTGACCATCGCGATTTTGTTGACCAGCGCCTCATTGAATCCCTGCAGCACCTGGTTTTTCTGGGTCATGACCTTCAACATGACTTGCAGCACTTTCTGGGTGACCACGAGACTTGCGCCCAGTCCCTGAACCAGAATGGCCAGCTCTTTATCGGTGTTACCTGACAACCCCGAGGTGAGCTGGCCCCACCAGTTCCGGCTCTCCAGACTGTTCATCAGTGAGCCAGCCTGGTCTTTGACTTCTGAACTCTGGCGTGATGCCCGTTCTATGTCCAGAACCGCCTCTTCAAGGGCTCGCGTGAAGTCCCTGATCTCTTGGTGGTTGGCGGCTGTCAGGATGCAGTCGGTACGTCGCATTACAGCAGGAAGCCTGGCGGGGGTGTTATGCATGTTCATAGGCGTGCTTCTCGAATCAGGAGCGGATAATACGCAGAGTGAGAGGGTCGATCGCGGCAATGGGCTCATGAATCGACAACGTACGGGTATAAGCTTCCATCTGTCCCAGAACCATCAGTTCTGACTCGATGTAGCCACCCAGATCGCCAATCAGCGCGAGTTCGTTTTCTGCAACGATGATGAGTTGCTCACACGCTGCGCGCTCAGCGTTCAGCACCTCCACTTGCCCGTCCTGGAAGGCGATGACTGCGTTGATAATGCGGGTCATGAAGCCCTGCAGGGCATGAGCTGAAATGCCGAAACCCACGGCAGCGACGGCTGCTGAGATGTAAGGCGCGAAGGCGGCCAAGGCGCCACCTGTCTGTGCTACCAGCCATTTTTCCAGCATCAGGTCGAGCGAATCCCATATCACCAATGAGCCGCTAATGATGACGGTTTCACTGATTTTGCGGACGAGCTCCTCACGGGGCATCGTCTGCGCCCCTTTGTAGAGCTGCCAGCTGTTGTTGGCCAAATCGAAAAGGTTGCGCGCCAGGTTGTAGATCTGGCCGATGGTCTTGGACAGGGCGTTGACGATGAACTCGGCAATACCACGCAAGAGCTGTAGCGGGTTTTCCAATACATTGCGCAATACTGCGAGGATCTTCTTCAACATCCGATCTACGCGCACCTTGATCTTGGCGACGCCGCCACTCAACACGTCTACCAGTTCATCTTTGATGGCTTTGATTGCAGTCGTCGTCAGTCGCTCGAAGATGTCATAACCAACATTCTTGAAAGCCTCGCCGGCTGCACCGGCCGCTAGAGAAATGGTCGCCCCCGATGTGTCTTTGATCTTCTTCGCTTCTTGGTTGCTGCGGGTGCCCTGTTCAGTAGCCAGCTCTTCCTTTCTGTTCCTAAGCCTGCCGTCGGACAATGTCGGCTCTCGCTTGGCATCTTCGTCCGCAGAAGAATTTTTCTCGCTCTTGCTCACGTCCTTGAACTGAGCAAAGTTCTCCCTGATCAGATGGGCCTCCAATGCGGCGGCGGTCTCTTTGGATTCCATATTGATGTACCGGACGGTACAACCGGCTTCCATCACATCGGCGAGTTTGTAAGGCTCTGCTCCAGGTTTCTGCCCCTGCTTGTATTCGTTGAAGTGGCCGGCATTCCAGCGCGATTGCATGTTCTCGCTGTCGCCCACATACACAGGCTTATCGTATTTATCGAAGACAACATAGACGCCGGGGGCGTTGGGCATTTTCTGCTTGAAATCATCCGGTCGTTGGCCATTCTCGATCGTGAACTTGCCATCGAACTTCAAGGTTGCCAGCGATGAAATGCCATGCGTCAGGCTCTTCTGAATCATCTCTTTCCACGCCTGGCCGCGATTTGCGACCTGCATGACGGACTGGGCCGAAGTCGCTTTCAAAGCTTCTTTGGCCTCAGCACTGAAATCGGTGTGGTTGGCGTTCGGAGTGGCGTTGCGTTTGTTGCGGTAGCCTGCCACCAACTTGCGGGTCACGTTATCGATAGCGCGATCGACAATAAGGTTGGCCATGGGTGGCAAGGTCGCCAAGGCTGCATCCTGAGGACTCGCGGGCAATATCGTGCTGAAAGGTGCTTGAAGTTCGCTGGCCACGCATTCGGTCCTTGTTAGTGAGGCGTTTTGTTTGATGTTTCACAAGAAAAGTAGAGCCATATCGAATAGTGGCAATTAGATAGCTAAAGCTTGGATGGTGACCGGATACGCCAGGCGCGACAAGCCCCATAAGCAACAGAGTGACTTCAGGGCCGTACGCCCTGAGCGAGCGAGCCGAATGGTGCCGGGCGCAACCGGGCGCGGCACGAGGACTGGATAGCAGAGCAAACGCTAGCGATATCGGCAAACGCCGGGATGAGCAGTGCTGAATAGATGGCGGCGGAGGTTATTCACGCTCTGCCGCAAGTGCCCCTATCGATTACTCCACGCACAGTTTCGGGGTAATAAGGATTTCCCCGGAAGCGTCGGCGTTACTTGTCCCATCGACATTGTGCGCAGGATCTTTACGACCGCTCCACTCGACGGGATACGGCCCGGTCGCGGCCAGTATCGTTTGCATTCGAGTCATGAAATCAGCGTCGCTTCGGGCGTAGAAAACCCACTCTCGACGTTGCTCACCGGTCACTGTGCACACCCACTTCGCCAGGCCGTTTTCCGTTGCGGCCGACTTTAGCAAAGCTTCCATTTCATCCATGCGCACCAGATCGCGAGGTCGCGGCAGGAATTTCCGGGAAGTGTAGTTCCAGCGGACTTTCATCTTGAACGGCAACGCTTGCTGCTCCGCCGCGGAAATTTTGTTGGCAGTGTGGTAGTTCATGGGGCCTGGGATATCCGGGTAGTCGGAATCCTGTAGAGGGAACTCCCCCGGATCGGCGAGACGTGCTTGTGTATAAAGACCAGGACCAGTGCCAAGAATGGCCTTGAGTGCCGCATCTCTTTCGTCATTACGGTCAACCACACAGTCCTCGTAAGCGGCACTCTGGCTTGGGCCTTCATCCAGGCACGGGTCGCGTTCGACCGGTGGCGGTGGATGGGAGCATCCAGCGTTGAGCAGAGCTGTTGATGCGAACAGCATTAGCAGCGGCAAAGTGCGATTAGGGGTGTTTCGGTCGTTGGATTTAATGCGATTCAAAAACGTGCCTTCCTTGGGAGGGGCGGGGGAATAGTTTGGCGGCGAGAGGCGTGCCGGAAATGCCTGATTAATGCCGTTTATCAAATCAGCGACTTTTTGAAATCACGCTACTCATGTATTGATTCAAGTCGCGAAAGTCTTCAACGCTCCAGGCGTGCGGCGCTATTTTTACGCCGTTCTCGCGCAGGGTTCTCGGAATCAAGTCGCCATTGGGGCGAAGGATGATCGAGGAGACGATGACCCCCGGATAATCATTCAGGCGTTTCTTGAAGGTGGTTGTTGTCAGGTCAGGTGTCGGCGGCTGGCTTTTATTTGCCAAGGGGCCTGTTGCTTTGATATCTGCTCCGTGGCACATCGCACATCGCTGTAGAAAAAGATTCTTGCCATTGGCGTTATCGGCAACGGACAAAGATGTTTGAACGATTGACAGAATTCCAAGCGCCGCGATGACCAGTACTTTCATTTTTTCACGTGTCCTTGTGGCGGACCGGGCAATCCGGTCCGCATTTTACGATCATTGTTCCAAGTCACCGATTGCAAGAACAGCGGGTGCGTATTTGAGGTACCACTGACGTTGGCCAGTGACAAGGTCGCTAGAACTCTTGAGTTGAGTTTCGGGCATGGAGGCGAAACTTTCTTCCCTGTGGTTAATGCGCTGCAGTTGGCCGTTGATAACCTTGTAGAGCGCCCACCCTTTGCTTTCCATGCACAGACGACTGCCTTCATTGATGATTTGCGCTTCGGAGTCGCCCAGTGAACGCCGTACCTGCACACCTTGACCATTCTTGTTGTAACTGGCGACCTGAAATTGAACGCAGGCATTCAGGCTTTGGCTGAACTGAGCGGATGAAGGTTTGTTGTTCTGTGCCTTGAAATAGACGCTGCCATCTTTGAAGTCCATATCCGCCCGATCGGACTCGACACTTTGTGCGGTGCTTGAATAACCGTTGTGTGGTGTCGAGGGGGAAGCACAGCCGTTGAGCAGGCTACCGACCAAGGCAACCATTAACAGCGAAGGGGAAATGCGCATCGAGACATCCATGGAAAATTGTATGAGTGAATCCGTATTGCCAACACGGACTCCTGTAATTTGCGATTAACTGGCTTTGGCAATCGCCGCTTTCAAATCAGCAAGCCCAACCACCAAGGGTGTAGGCAGTCCTTGTTTTTCAGCGGCGATGAGCCATTCATCGAGACTGTCTTTAACCCTTTTTGCTGCTTTCAGGAGATCTGGCGCGGCGGTAATCAGCCTGGCATTAGCGTTTGACGCCGTGCCGAAACTGTAACGCCCTTCATGCAAGTCCACGCTGCTCATGGAGCAGATCGAAAGGTTCAAACTGCCAGGACTGCTAACCTCGGCTGTCTCATCCAGAACCCAAGGTCCCGGTGTATGTGTGAACTCGCTCAATAGCCTGCTCCGTGATGCTCAATGGTTCGCGTGATTTCGGGGCGGATCGGGTAACCCGGTGCGCATTTTACGATCAGCTCTGGCAGAAGCGGATGCGGTTGCCGAAGGGGTCGTACACTTCCAGGACCTTGCCCCAGTCCTGTTGCATAACGCTCGGACGTCCGTATCCGTAGCGCTTGTTCAATAATTCTTCGCCGAACAATTCGATGTTATGCATCGGCACAAACACCGTCGAGCCTGGACTTGCATCGCCATGATGTTCGGAAAGATGCAGTTGCAGGCCATTGCGGCTGATCCCCAGGTAGAGCGGTAGATCCGCTTCGAACCGGTGCTCGAATTCGACACTGAAACCGAGAAAGTCGAGGTAGAACTCGCGGGCTTTGGTTTCGTCGAAAATTCGCAGGATCGGAATGGCTTTATCGAAGGTGATTGCGGATTCGGGTAGTGCCGCAGGCAGCATTGCCGATGCGGTATTCCAGTCCTTGTAACCCAACTGCTGCGCGACTGTTTCCAGTGCTGCGCAATGGGTCATCGCTTGATCGCGCGACTCCAGTGCGGCGCGCAGCCGTTTGGCCATCTGCTTGGCGTGTTCGATTGAAAGCATCGTATCTCCTGTGGTCGAGATATTCTGGTGCTCGCGTTGCCAAACCTCGACTTCAAGAAATGCGCAGGGATTTGGGGAAGAGAAGCAATGCTTTCACCTTTCCTTTCGGAAGCGAGCGGCAGGCAGCATCAGCCTGCGCCGATGATACACAGCGGCCCAACACAACGAAAGCCGCTCCCACGCCCCTGCAAGAGCGTTTGCAAAACCAGGCCGGGACGCGCCTTCACTCACCACAGGCGTGCTTCAGCTTCATCGAATTTATCGGCGACTTTCAAAAAAGTATCTGCCCATCCGCTGCTGAGACTGAGCTCTTGAAGCGGTCCGGTAGGAGCGAAAAGCACGGCGATGTGAAGCTTGTCGGGTAGCGCGCCAGCTCTGAGCGAATGAAGCAGCAACTCCAGTTCGGTTTTTGCCGCATCCTCATCCGCCCACGAAGACCAGCTGAAATCATTGTCAGGAAGCGATACCAACTCGATCGAGGCTTCCAGTACCTGGATGAGTAGTTCACGAGGACTGCTGTGTTGTGGGAGGCCCTGAATCAACTGTTTCGTACTGTCCAATCCCATAATGCCTCCGGCGGTTGGCAGCATGATTGCGGAGTGACTCAAAATTTGGCAACTTCAGCCAACCTATTCGGCCCTGTTGGTCCGCTATCGCCAGCAAGGCTGGCTCCCACAGGGTTGTGTGGTGGCCACAAAATTCGGGTACAGCGCAGATCAATGTGGGAGCTTGCCCTGCAAGCGATGGCGGTGGGTCAGCCAACACATTCGGCACAGCCAGTCATTCATCGCCAGTAGGGGCAGGCGTCAGAGCAAACTCCACGAAACCCCGACATAAACCCCCATCCCTTCACCCGGCGTCGAACGCGCAGCATCCAGGCCTTTGTCGTCATAACCCGGCGTAACAGTCGCCGCGTAGTGCTTGTTGGTCAAATTGCGCATGTCCAGCCAACCTTGCCAGTCGCCCTTTGGCGCGTTGTAGCCGAGGGTAGCGCCGAACAATGCATAAGGATCGGCGTAATAACTGTCTGCGTAATCCACGGCAACTTTGGAAACCAGTTGGGTATTTACCGCGGCGAAGAAACCTTGCGGCCAGTCATAGCGCAATTCACCCTGGTAGTAGTGCATCGGCAAGCCCGGCAAGCGGTTGTCACCGAAACGATCATCGTCGCGATAGTGGAAATCGCTGAAGGTGTAGGCCTGACGCAGGCTCAACTGGCGGCCATCGGCAGCCGACCAGAGTTTGCTGTTGAGGCTGGCTTCAATACCCTGGTGCACGGTCGGGCTGGCGTTCAACTCATAAGGCGTGACGGCATTGGCATCCGGCAGCACCGAGAGCAGCTCATGCCGCACTTGCGCGTAGTACCACGCCAGGCTCCATTCGCCAACGGCAGTGTCGCCGCGCCCACCCAGTTCCAGCGTGGTCGCTGTCTGGTTTTGCAGTTTGACCGGATCCTTTTGCGTGCCGGTTGCCGCGCCGTTGCCGGCCGGGAAGCGCACGTTGGAGCTGTAGATCAGCGACCAGGGGTGCGGTGCTTCGACCGAGCGGCTAAGGTTGCCGAACACTTGCAGGTCGGGGTTGATCTGGTAGCGCAGACCGATACGCGGGGCATAGTCCCAGTCGTTCAGGCTGGTTTTGCCGCCGCTTTGCGGGTAGGTCACGGCACTCTCGCGGCGGGTGTAGATGGCGGCGAGGCCGGTGGTCAGCCAGAGGTCGTCGGCGAGTTCCAGGTCATTGCCCAAGTGCAGAACGGTGTCCGAACCCTGATACGTGAAGTCGCGCATTTTTGTGCCCGACGCATAACCGGTGGTGTTGCCGGACGGCACTCGCACGAATTCGCTGGCGCCATCATTGGGCAAATGTTTGGTCACGCGCAAGCCGAGATTGCTGCGGCTTTCCATGCCGAAAATCGTGTCGCGGCGTTTGTAGTCAAAGGTACCGCTGACGTCGGTGTAGGCGACCTTCAAACGGTTCGGGCCTTCGCGCAGGTCCATCGGGTAGTCGTGATAGACCAGTCCGGTCTGGATACTCGAGTCGTCGTCGATGTACCAGGTGGTTTTGTTGCCGATGAACGTGCTGCCCGGTTGCTTGCGGCTGTCGTCCCGCGCCACATAGGACGGATTCGCCGCTCGCGACGAGTGTTCGATAGAGTGCTTGGTCACGCGGCCGGCGAGGTCGTTGTCGGTTTCGCGGTAGCGGATGTAGAAGCGCGTTTCCAGGTTCGGGTTCAAGCGATAGCCGAAGTTGGCGATCACGCCTTTGCTTTCGCTGGCGGTGTGATCCTGATAACCGTCGGCGTTGGCGTCGGTCAGCGACACGTAATAGTCGAAGTCGCCCAGTACTTGTCCCGAACTGACCTGACGCTGCTGATAACCATGGCTGCCGGTGGCGTAACGCACTTGCAGTTTCGGCGCGCTGTAACCGGTGTGGCTGACGTAATCGATGGCGCCGCCGAGTGCCAGCGAGCCGCGATCAAAGCCATTGGCGCCGCGCAACACTTCAACGTGATCGACCCACAGTGGTTCGAGCAATTCATAGGGTGTGCCGCCGGGGCCAGTCAACGGCAGGCCATCGAGCATCGTGAACAGCCCCGAGGCATGTGCGCCCGGTGCGCGGTTGATGCCCGAACCACGTACCGAAATCTTCACCCCTTCGTTGCCCGCCGACTGCGCATAAACCCCAGGTTGATACGCCAGCACATCCTGATTGCTCGCCACGCGGCCCTGCAAAGGCTGGCGCATGTCGACGATGTTGGTGCCGCCGGGCACCTGTTCGAGTCGGGTTTTGGCTTCTTCGACGCTTGCGTCTGAACCGCTTTGCTCGTCGGCCGAAATCAGCACTTGCCCCAGTTCCAGACCTTGAGTCTCGGCCATTGCCGGGCAGGCGAGGGCCAGGCTCAGCAGGGCGGTGGGCAGGGATTTGGACGCGGGCATCGAAAAAACTCCAGGCAGACAAGGGCAAGGCAATGAACAGTGCGACGCAATAAAGAACGAAGGAAACACATGGCAATTTTGCTTTTTGCCGGGTCATGGCAAACGGCACGTCATGAACTAACCTCACGTGTCTGGTTTGTCACGTCAATCAACACTCTGTTTCTGCATTTATTGGAGAGAGGCCAAGGTCATGGCAAAAGGCAAAAAGAAGGCCGCCACGGCGCCTGAAAGTCCGAAATTGAAAAACAAGGATTACCTCGAGCATTTGCGCAAACTGCACGTCGAACTGGTCAAGTTGCAGGAATGGGTGATTGCCAACGGCGTTAAGGTTTGCATCGTTTTCGAAGGCCGCGACGGCGCTGGCAAGGGCGGGACCATCAAGGCATTGACCGAGCGCGTCAGCCCGCGTGTCTTTCGCGTGGTGGCATTGCCGGCGCCGACCGATCGCGAGAAAAGCCAGATGCACGTGCAGCGCTATCTGCCTTATCTACCGGCGGCAGGCGAAGTGGTGATCTTCGATCGCAGTTGGTACAACCGCGCCGGTGTCGAGCGGGTGATGGGCTTCTGCACCGACGAACAGGCGGACAAATTCCTCAAATCGATTCCCTGGGTCGAACACGCCATCGTCCAATCGGGAGTGATCCTGCTCAAGTACTGGCTGGAAGTAAGCCCTGAAGAGCAGACCCGCCGGCTTGAGGCGCGTATCAACGACGGCCGCAAGACCTGGAAACTGACACCGATGGACCTCAAGTCCTACAGCCGCTGGTACGACTACTCACGGGCGCGGGATGAAATGTTCAAATACTCCGACACTGAACATGCGCCGTGGCTGGTGGCCGACTCCAACGACAAACGCCGCGCACGGCTGAACATCATCACCGATGTGCTCAGCCGCATTCCGTATGAGGATGTGAAGCGCGACAAGGTCGAATTGCCCAAACGGCAGAAGCCGGGCAAGTACCGCGATCCGGATTATCCGTATAAACGCGTAGCGGCAAAGTTCTGACAGCTGGCCCGCACAAATCCCTGTAGGAGTGAGCCTGCTCGCGATAGCGGTGTGTCAGCCAACACATCCGTCACAGACAATCCGCTATCGCGAGCAGGCTCACTCCTACAGAGGCGATCGTGTATCCATCATTGCTGATCGGCGAAGCCCTTTGGAAACAAGTAGTCCATCCGTCGACTGGGCTGAACCATCGCGATCTCGTTTCTTTCTACCCGTGGAGCCCTTCACGAGATCATCCCTGATGTTCGATCAGCGCAAACAAGACAAATTGGCGGCATGGCGAAAACTGGCGACGCAAGCGCAGATGCGTCTGGACCCGGAACAACAGTACGACGAACTGCTCAAGGCCGCCGATGAAATGGAAGAGCAAGGTCTGATCACCAGCGCCGAGTGGCGGCAGTTGGTGCGTGATGCGGGCAATGTGTTTACCGGCGAATTGGGTCGATCACACAGCTGAAACGCTCAGGTTACCCGACCCTTTTTTGATTTCAGCTGCACACCTCTGGAGTCCTGCAACAGCCGAGCAAACGCGACTTTGTCGATCGGCCGACTCATGAAGTACCCCTGTACCTCGTTGCATTGATCGACCCCGAGAATATCCAGTTGCTCTTCGGTCTCGACGCCTTCGGCCGTCACGGTCAGGCCCATGGCTTTACCCAGGCCGATGATCGCCTGCACCACCGCGCGATCATTGGTGCCGCTGCTGATCGAGGCAATGAAGCGCTTGTCGATCTTGATCCCGTCAAAAGGATAAGCGCGCAGGTAACCCAGCGATGAGTAACCGGTGCCGAAGTCATCCATGTTCAGGCGCACGCCGAGCTCTTTCAGGGCATTCATGGTGGTCAACGCGCCGTCGGTGTCGTTAAGCATCACGTTCTCGGTGATTTCCAGTTCCAGGCGACTCGCTGGAAACCGGGTTTGCACCAGTACCTCCCGAACATCCTCGACCACATCGCTGACCGCAAACTGCGCGGGCGACAGATTGACCGAGAGCAGAATGTCTGCCGGCCAGCCCAGCGCGGTTTCGCAGGCCTCGCGCAGCACCCAGCGGCCGAGCGGGACAATCAGATCGGTCTGCTCCGCCAGCGGGATGAACAGGTCCGGGCCGAGCAATCCCTTGGTGGGATGCTGCCAGCGCACCAGCGCTTCGACCGAAACGATGTGCTTGCCATCGATCTTGTAGCGCGGCTGATAGTGCAGGATGAATTCGTTGTGTTTGAGCGCGTGGCGCAGGTCGTCTTCCATCTGCCGGCGGGTCTGGATCTGGTCGCTCATGTGCGCTTCGAAATAGCACCAGGTGTTCTTGCCCTCGGACTTGGCCTGATACAGGGCAATGTCGGCGTAACGGATCAGGTCGCTGGGTACGTAGCCGTGGCGGCGACTGAGGGCGATGCCGATGCTGGCGCCGATGTGCAGCGGATGGTGTTCGAAGACCACCGGTTGATGCAGGCTGCCGATCAGGCGGGTGCAGAACTTGTCGATTTCATGATGGCTGTCCATGCCATTAAGCACCACGATGAATTCGTCGCCGCCCAGACGCGCGACGATGTCGTGTTCGCGGGTGCACTCACGCAAGCGCACGGCGACTTCCTGGAGCACGGCGTCACCGGCCGGGTGGCCGAGCGAATCGTTGATCGGTTTGAAGTTATCGAGGTCGATCATCAGCAGCGACAGCGGCGGCGCGTGCTCCTTGAGCAGCAGCGCTTCATCGAGATATCGCGCGAGTTTGTTGCGATTGGGCAGGCCAGTCAGGGCGTCATGCATCGACAGATGCTGGATCTGCGCATGAGCAGCGACTTCGTCGGTGATGTCGCTGGCGGTACCGCGATAGCCAATGACCGCGTGCTTGTCGAAGATCGGTCGGGCGGACAGCCGACAGTGGCGCTGCTGGCCGGAGTGGTCACGGTAGGTGCAACGCAAGTCACTGGCGCTGTTCTCCTCGGTGAGGTTTCTCAGCCACAGTTCCAGTGGCGTGGTGTCACAACTCAACAGGTGGCCGATGTCTTGCCCCAACCACAGGGTTTGCGGGTAACCGGTCACTGCGCTGAAGCGCGCCGACAGGTAGGTCAGCGCCAGGTGGCGGTCGACTTCCCAAATCCAGTCGGACGCGGCTTCGGCCACGGCGCGAAAGCGTTCCTCGCTGGCTTCCAGCTCGCGGTTGGCGTTTTCCAGTGCTTGATTGGAGGTTTGCATGACAGCAAAACTCTGGTCGACGTACTGCGATGATCGCAAAGCATGACGGAAGAAGTACGCGGTCAGCAGCATCAGCACCACAATCGTCGCGCCGAGTGGCGGCAGCAATGACCACAATAAATGTTGCCCGGGCCGTTCCAGATCAGCGACCAGGCTGTAACCGGTGCTGTCCAGCGGCACCCGAGGGCGCTGCGGGTCGATGGTCTCGTCCGGCGCCAGGGTCAGGTTGTTCAAGCCGTAACCGCTGCCAATCAGACGCAACTTGGTCGGCGTGAGTTTGTCGACGAACACCAGCACCGATGAGGTCTGTGGGTCGCCAAGGGGCCGCTCATCGTTGGGAATGATCGCCGCCGCCGAGACCAGCGCCGGCCAGCCCTCGAAAAGTGAATAGCGGCTGACCGGTTTGGTCAGATCACCTTGGCCCAACACTTGATCGAGTAACTCCGTGGCGCTGACCTGAACGAACGCGGACAGCTCGGCATCGACCATTTGCCCGCGCAACACCGCGTAACGGGTGCCTTCGCGGTTCAGCACGAACACGCCGTCATAGCCGTCACTGGTGAACAGGGTTTTGCCGAGGTTCTGCTCGGTGTAGGCCCAGTCGGTGTCGACCTGACCGCTCAGATGCTCGTAGGCGGTGGTCCAGTAGGCGTAGCTGGTGATGTAGTTTTTCGAGGCGGTAATACGGTTTTCCAGCGCGCGAGCGGAATAGAAGCGGGTTTTGTTGATCTCTTCGCTGTCCAGGCGCTCGGCGATACCCTGCAAAGCGACCGCTGCCGCAATCACGCCGCTGACGAACAGCGCTCCGACCGCTAAGGCCAGGCGCCGGGTGACCGCGCTCTGGCGTGGTGGAAGCGGGGCTGCATAGCTGGAAAGGTCCATGTGCTCGTCCTTGATCCGCTGTCTTCTGAATCTAGAACCACGGCGTGGGCGCAATGTTCAGATTGTTCTCGGCGACTGCTCTGAAAGCGTAGTGAACGCCGCGTGATTTGTCTTCCCAAGTGCAGGACGCCGATCAGCGGCCAATCCCGAAAGGGCAAGACTTCCCGCGCAAAAACCGGATAATGGCCGCCATTCGTTTAGCCGTATTCTGGTAATCCCGCATGGAAATCAAGGTCAACTTTCTCGACAACCTTCGACTTGAAGCCAAGTTCGACGACTTCACGGTGATCGCCGATCAGCCCATCCGCTACAAGGGCGATGGTTCGGCACCGGGGCCGTTCGACTACTTTCTGGCGTCGTCGGCGTTGTGTGCGGCTTACTTTGTGAAGTTGTACTGCGACACCCGCAACATTCCGACTGAGAACATTCGCCTGTCGCAGAACAACATCGTCGACCCGGAAAACCGCTACAACCAGATCTTCAAGATCCAGGTCGAATTGCCGGCGGACATCTCCGAGAAGGATCGTTTGGGCATCCTGCGTTCCATCGACCGCTGCACGGTAAAGAAGGTCGTGCAGACCGGCCCGGAATTCATCATCGAAGAAGTCGAGAACCTCGACGCCGATGCTCAAGCGCTGTTGATGCCGGTTGCCGGTTCGGACGCGGGCACCTTCATCGCCGGCAAGGACCTGCCGCTGGAGCAGACCATCGCCAACATGTCGGGCATTCTCGCCGATCTGGGCATGAAGATTGAAATCGCCTCGTGGCGCAACATCGTGCCCAACGTCTGGTCGCTGCACATCCGCGATGCGCATTCGCCAATGTGCTTCACCAACGGCAAGGGCGCGACCAAAGAGGGCGCACTGGCCTCGGCATTGGGCGAGTTCATCGAGCGCCTGAACTGCAACTTCTTCTACAACGACCAGTTCTGGGGCGAAGAAATCGCCAACGCCGAGTTCGTGCATTACCCGGACGAGCAATGGTTCAAGCCTGGCCCGAAAGATGAGTTGCCGACGGAAATCCTCGACGAGTACACCCAGAAGATTTACAACCGCGATGGCGAGCTGCGCGGCTCGAACCTGTTCGACACCAACTCCGGGAACACCCAGCGTGGCATCTGCTCGCTGCCGTTTGTGCGCCAGTCGGACAATCAAGTGGTGTACTTCCCGTCCAACCTGATCGAAAACCTCTACCTGAGCAACGGCATGAGCGCCGGCAACACCTTGGCCGAAGCGCAGGTGCAGTGCCTGTCGGAGATCTTCGAGCGCGCGGTCAAGCGCGAAATCCTCGAAGGCGAAATGGCCCTGCCGGACGTGCCGCAAGAAGTGCTGGAGAAGTACCCGAGCATCCTCGCCGGCATCAAAGGCCTGGAAGAGCAGGGCTTCCCGGTGCTGGTCAAGGATGCATCGCTGGGCGGCGAATTCCCGGTGATGTGCGTGACCCTGATGAACCCGCGCACTGGCGGCGTGTTCGCCTCGTTCGGCGCGCACCCGAGCCTGGAAGTGGCGCTGGAACGCAGCCTCACTGAATTACTCCAGGGCCGCAGTTTCGAAGGCCTGAATGACTTGCCGCAGCCGACGTTCTCCGGTCAGGCCGTTACCGAGCCGAACAACTTCGTGGAGCACTTCATCGATTCCAGCGGTGTGGTGTCGTGGCGTTTCTTCAGTGACAAACCTGATTTCGAATTCGTCGAGTGGGACTTCTCGGGCCAAGGTGAAAACTCCAACGCCGAAGAAGCCGCGACGTTGTTCGGCATCCTCGAAGACATGGGCAAGGAAGTCTACATGGCGGTCTACGAGCACATCGGTGCCAAGGCCTGCCGGATTCTGGTGCCGGATTACTCGGAGATCTACCCGGTCGAAGACCTGATCTGGGACAACACCAACAAAGCCCTGCAATTCCGTGCCGATATCCTCAACCTGCACAACCTGAGCAAGGTCGGCCTGCGCAATCTTGCCCAAGGCCTGGAAAACAGCGAGCAGGACGATTACACCGAGATCACCACGCTGATCGGCATCGAGTTCGATGACAACACGCCGTGGGGCAAGCTGACCATTCTGGAACTGCGCCTGCTGATCTGCCTCGCCTTGCAGAAGTACGATCAGGCCAAAGACCTCGTCGAAGCCTTCCTGCAATACAACGACAACACCGTCGAGCGCGGCTTGTTCTATCAAGCGGTCAACGTGGTGCTGGAGATGGAACTGGACGAGGATCTGCAACTGGAAGACTACGAAGCCAACTTCCGCCGCATGTTCGGCAACGAGCGCATGGACGCGGCGATTGGTTCGGTCAATGGCAGCGTGCGCTTCTACGGTCTGACACCGACCAGCCTGAAGCTGGAAGGTCTGGATCGGCATCTGCGCCTGATCGAGAGTTACAAGAAGCTGCACACGGCGCGGGCCAGTTTTACCGCCCGGTAAATGAAAACCCGTGGTGAGGAATGTCTTCACCACGGGTTTTGCGTTCACTGCAACGGCACGTAGATGTCCGTTTGCCCTTGCTCTTGAGGCGTTTCGGAGTAGACGCTCAGGTAACAGAAAAACAGCGGCGATCTCAGTGCGCTGGGTTTGCAGTGCATGGAATAACCCTGAGGTCATGGAGATCCCTGAATGCCTGAAAAAATCGTCAAATCCAAACTGGTCAACTTTCTGGTGGCCGACGTTGAAGTGAATTACGAAGAGGTCGGCAATTTCTACGACAGCGTCGGCGCCGGCAATGTGAACGTGCTGGCCGGGGTGATGCAATCGTTCCAGCAAGCCTATGGTGGCCTGTGGGTCGGCGGCAGAATGCAATTGACCAAAACCGCACTGCACCTCAACGCCAACGCCATGAACCGCTTGGTGCAGGACGGCACGCTGGACATCGAGATTCCGATCGGAATGATCAAGGGCGTGTGCATCGACGGCGGTTTCATCACTCGGATCATCCGCCTGGAAACCGATGCAGGGTGCGTGATGTTTCGTTGTTTTGGCGCGAAGGAAGTGGTTGCCCTGATCGAAAAGATGATCGTGCCGCGTGTTTCGTTGGCGGTGCTCAAGCGGGCAATGCATCGAAATCAGTGACAGATTTGGCGATCACCTGGCGGGCGAAATGGCCCCAAGAGCGCCTTCTAGCCCCTGAAAAATAATAACTGGCTGTTTTAAAACAAATTTTTTTTCATTTTTTGCTTCACAGATGCAACGAATGTTGGTAAATTGCCGCGCATTCGCACACAGACAGTTACACGGTGTGAGATACAGGGGCGTCGCCAAGCGGTAAGGCAGCAGGTTTTGATCCTGCCATGCGTTGGTTCGAATCCAGCCGCCCCTGCCATATTCAAGAAAACGCCAGTTCGCGAGAACTGGCGTTTTTTTATGCCTGCGATGTGTTAAATGCTCGATCTGCCGAGGCCATCGCGAGCCGATCCAGCCCATTCACCGCCCATTCAACCTGCCAACTCGACTTCCTGCCCCCGCGCCCAATCCGCCACCAGCCGCGCCGGCGTCCCGCACACCTTGCGCTTGTAGACGAAGTGGTGGCATTTCTCGGCAAACCCGCTGCGGTTGTAGAGCATGTCTTCCTGCATTTCTTGCAGCTCGCTGTCGCGGCATTGCTCAATCAGCACTTGATCAATGCGCGACTTGCGCTCGCGTACGGCGGCGTAGGTCGGATCGCTAAGCACGGCATTGGCGCGTTGCAGCAGCCACAGGGCAAACTCATCCGGGCAGCGCGGGCCGACTTCCTGGACCATGCCCAATTGCAGCGCCTGGCAGGCGCTGACCGGCAGGCACGCTTGGGTCAACTGTTCAGCCATGGCCGGGCCGACTGCGCGGGGCAGGCTGTACGTCCAGTATTCCGAACCATACAAACCCATGCTCTTGTAGTGCGGGTTGAGCACGATGTCGGCACGGGCGAAGACAATATCGGCCGCCAACGCCAGCATCACACCGCCGGCGCCGGCATTGCCGGTCACGCCACTGACCACCAGTTGCCGCGCACTCAACAGCTCTGCACAGACATCATCGATCGCCTGAATATTCGCCCAGGCCTCGGCGCCGGGATCTTGCGCCGCCTGAATCACATTCAGATGCACGCCATTGGAAAAGCTGCCACGCCCGCCCTTGATCAGTAGCACACGCGTGTCGCGCGACTTGGCCCAACGCAACGCTTCGACCATGCGCTGGCACTGCTCGGTGCTCATCGCGCCGTTGTAGAACTCGAAGGTCAGCTCGCCGACATGCCCCGACTCCCGATAACGCAGCGGTTGATACGCCTCGTCGCTGAACGGCTGGCTGGCGATCGACCAGTCCAGTCTCGGCACATCGGCCAATTGCCCGGCGAGCACATGCCGCGCCGGTTGCTTAAAGGTTTCTTCGCCCGGTTGTGGTTTGCGCCGTAGCGAACCGAGCCACACGCTGTGATCACCTGCCGCCACCAGTACCGCATCGTCGTGCACAGCGAGAATCTCGCCGGGCAGGCCGCTGCGCGTATCCAGATGTGCGTCGTACACGTAATACTGGCCGCCGGCGAGGCTCGCCAACACCCCCGGTTGGCCATCGGCAGCATCGATGCTGCGTTTGATGAAGCGGGCGCAATCGTGCCAGCTGAAGCTGCGATCCACCTGCTTCATGTTCGGCTGCAGGCGGCCGCGTACGGTCGGGTTGGCGTAATCCAGTGGCACCGGCACAAAGCCGTCGAGGAATTTCTCCACCACCTCGCGAATGCAACGAATCGCCGCATCGCTGACCCGACCGTTGTACAGCTCGGATTTGCGCAGCCCCGACGGCAGATTGAATTCGCACGTCGCCCAGACCGGGCCAGCGTCCATTTCCTCCACCGCTTGCAGGGCGGTGACGCCCCAGCGTGACAGATCGTTGCTGATCGCCCAGTCCAGCGCGCTGGCACCACGATCGCCGACGATGCCTGGATGAATGATCACCACCGGACGTTGCGTGTTGCGCCATAACGCTTGCGGTACGCGATCCTTGAGGAACGGGCAGATCACCAGGTCCGCACCGCTGTGTTCAATCTGTTCGCATACCGCGGTTTCGTCGGTGAACAGGACGACGCTGGGCGAGTGCCCGGCCTGACGCAATTCCAGCCAGGCGCGTTGCGTCAGGCCGTTGAACGCCGACGACAGCAGGATGATGTTGAGTGGTCGCATGAATGTTCTTCCTTGAATGGGATCAGCCGCGGGCTCCCGGTGAGCCGTCCCTGGCCTTCGATGGAGCCGGAAGATTAATCAGTGTCCAGGCGTGCACTCGTGACCAGGGTCAACGTTGTGTTGGCCAGCATTTCTGCGATGATGAAAGGTGTTATGCAAAATAGTTTGTTTATGATGATTTTTTATTCCTTCAAATGTTTTCGACGCTATTGCACAGTCGCGCCTGATCAGAGCCGGACGATCCCGGCAGAACGATGATTTTTCGCAGCGGGTGGACCCCGTATCAGGGAGCAAGGCATGGGTGGGCATAACCCGCATTACCAGATCATTGGGCAAATGTTCCAAAAGGACTATCGCTGGCTGTGCGCGGCTGTCGGCCGCACGTTGGGTTGCCCGCACGGTGCGCAGGACATTGCTTCGGAAACGTTTCTGCGGGTTCTGGCGCTGCCTGATCCAACGGCCATTCTTGAGCCGCGCGCACTGTTGACCACCATTGCCCGGCGCTTGGTCTATGAAGGCTGGCGTCGCCAGGATCTCGAACGTGCCTATCTGGAAAGTCTGGCACTGGCGCCGCAACCGGTGCATCCATCGCCAGAAGAACGCGCGCTGGTGATCGAGGCGTTGCTGGCGGTGGATCGCCTGCTTAATGGTCTTTCGGCCAAAGCCAAAGCGGCGTTTCTCTATCACCAGCTCGACGGTTTGACTTACAGCGAGATCGGCCAGCGCCTCGGCGTGTCGACCAGTCGCGTGCAGCAATACATGGTTGAAGCGTTCAAGCGTTGCTATCAGGCGATGCAGGCATGAGGCCCGACGAAACGCTGGTCGATGAGGCGGCGCAATGGATGGCGTTGTTGCAGTCGGGCGACGTCAGCCTCGGCGAGCGGGCGGCGTTCGATGCCTGGCGCGCGGCCGATCCACGGCATCAGCAGATCATCGAGCAAATGGGCGGTGGATTGAAACTGTTGCGCAATCCGAGCCTGAGTGGATTGCCACGCAACAGTCTGCTGCACAGCCTGAATGCGCCGTCGAGTCGTCGGCGTTTTATCAGCGGCAGTTTGAGCGTGCTCGGTGTTGCCGTGTTGGCCGGTTTGCTCGGGCGGCGTTACGGCTGGCTGCCCGAAGCGGGTGAGCTGTCGACCGGCACCGGAGAGCGGCGCGATTTCACCCTGCAGGATGGCAGCGCGTTGACCCTCAATGCGCGCAGCCGGGTGGTGCCTTTGTTCGACAGCACTCAGCGGTTGCTGGCACTGCGCAGTGGTGAGTTGCTGGTCGACGTCGCCAAGGATCCTTCGCGACCGTTTGTGGTCGAGACCGAACACGGTCGCATGCGCGCGTTGGGGACGAAGTTTCTGGTGCAGCAGGGCGACGACTCCACGCGTTTGGTGATGCTCCATTCGCAGGTCGAAGTGCTCACGGCGGGTGGCGCGCGGCAGGTGGTCGGGGCGGGTGAGAGTCTGACTTTCAACGCGGCTGGCGTGCTGTCCATGGAGCGCAGCAGAGGCTACGAAGGCGCCTGGACGCAAGGTCGGCTGGAGGTACGCGACCGTCCGCTCAGTGAAGTCATCGACAGCCTGCGTCGCTATCGGCGGGGCATTTTGCATGTCAGTCCGCAGGTCGCCGATCTGCGCCTGAGCGGTCTCTATCCGCTGGATGACAGTGACCGCACGTTGCAATTGCTCGAGCGTTCGCTGCCGATCCGCGTGACCTGGCACAACCCCTATTGGGTCTCCATCGCCCCCCGCGCCAACCCCCTGTAAGCAGCTTTCAAGATCTGCGGCAGCGCGGTGCGTTCTATTCGGTTATAGGGATATGACTTCTTGGCCTAAATGCCGGCCTATAAAAAGCGCCGGCCCGCTGCTCATTCCCTGCAGATGCCTTCAACAGGGAAGCCCCTCGATGTTCTCATTCAAACAACAATTACCTCGACTGACCCTCGCCGCTGCACTGGCCATGGGTGTTGCGCCGTTGCCAGCGCTGGCGCAGGAAGCGGTCGCGGCGGTGTTCACGCTCGACATCGCCAGCGGCCCGCTCGACGAAGTGCTGCTGGATATCTCGCGGCAGACCGGCGTGCCGATTTCCTTCAGTCAGGATCTCGTGCAAGGCAAGCGCAGCCCGGCGGTGCGGGGTGCCTTGGGTGGCCGGCAAGCGGTGGAAAAGGCCTTGCTCGGCAGCGGCCTGCAAGTCGAGCAGAGCAATCAGGGTTTGAGCATTCGTGAAGCTGGCGCTGCCGCACCAGTGCCAGCCAAAGTCACTGCCGTGGCGCCCGTCACCAACGCCGATTACCGCATGGAAAAAGTCACCGTCACCGGCTCGCGCATCGCCCGAGCACAGAGCGACGGCGCGACGCCGGTCAACGTCATCACCCATGAAGAAATGGAAGCGCGCGGCTACAAGAACGTCTACGACGCCTTGGCCACCCAGACGCAAAACACCGGCATGACCCAAGGCGAAGACTACGGCAACACCTGGCAACCGGCCGCCAGCGCGCTGAACCTGCGCGGCCTCGGCCCCAACCATACGCTGGTGCTGATCAACGGTCGGCGTGTGGCGGATTACCCCACGCCGTACGACGGCAAGGTCAATTTCACCAACCTGGCGAATATTCCTTCAGCGGTGATCGAACGCATCGAAATTCTCAGCAGCGGCGCCTCGGCGATCTACGGTTCGGATGCGATCGCCGGGGTGGTCAACATCATCCTCAAAGACAAGATCAACGGTGTCGACGTCAACCTCAAGGGTGGCACCAGCGAGCGCGGTGGCGGCGATAACCAGCGCTTGCAGATCAGCGGCGGCGGCAGTTGGGGGGATTTCGACGGCCTGTTCGGCCTCGAGCTGACCAATCGTGACCCGATCTGGGCCGATGACCGTGGCTTCATGCAAAGCGGCCCGTTGGCGGATGTCGGCTACCGCCGCGATCTGAGCAACAGTCGCTATCTCGGCCCGGGTTGCGGCGCCTATCAGGGCACGTTCGACAACAAGCTGTTCAACAGTGGCGGACGTTGCCGCACCGATCAGATGTACAACGATTACTGGACCGTGCAGACCCAGAAGGAAAACTACGACGGCTACACGCGTGGCACCTGGCATTTCAGCGACAGCGGCCAGGTCTTCGCCGACTTGATGTACGGTCTCGACCACATCCAGAACAACACCCGTGGCCCGACCTTCACCTCGCCAGACTTCATCAACCAGAACAGCGGCAACCTGGAGCGCTGGTATAGACGCTTCGGCGAAGAGGAAATCGGCGGGCGCACCAGCAATAACAGCAAGTGGCGCGACACGTCGTGGACCGGCACCCTCGGTCTCTCCGACAAGATCGCCGACACTGGCTGGAGTTACGATCTGGCGGCCAATCGCTCGGAATATCGCAGCGTCAGAACCACCCGTTACACGCCGCTATCATCGATCCAGGATTTTTACCTCGGTCCGCAGTTGGGCGTGAGCGGCGGTTATCCGGTGTTCGCCCCGGATGCATCGCGTCTTGACCGGCCACTGACGCCGCAGGAATGGCAGCAGTTTCGCGGCAACCTGACCCAGAGCAGCAAATCGGTGTCGACCAGTTACAACGCCTCGGTCAATGGCGATCTGTTTGATCTGCCGGCCGGCCCGGTGGGGTTTGCCGGTGTGCTGGAGGCGGGCAAGCAGGAATACCGCGTCGACCCGGATGACGGCCTCAACGATGGCAGTTTCTACGGCGTCAGCCCGGCGCAAAGCTCCGGTGGCTCGCGCAAGCGTTATGCGGCGGGCGGCGAGTTCAGCATTCCGGTCACCGACACCGTACTGGCCACGGCGGCAGGGCGTTGGGATCAGTACAAGTTCAGCGGTCGCACCGAGCAACAGAAAACCTACAACCTCGGTCTGGAGTGGCGTCCGGTGACCAGCCTGTTGCTGCGCGGCAGTTACGGCACCAGTTTCCGCGCGCCGGACCTCAACTACATCTATCAATCCGACAGCAACGGTTACTACCCGGCGCAGATCGACTACTACGGTTGCAGCCAGGGCGTGGAGGGCGCCTGTGATCGCGGGCGGGTCGATTACACCCAGAGCGGCACCGCGAATCTGGAGTCTGAACGGGGTAAATCCTGGACGTACGGGTTTGTCTGGTCGCCGTCGCGCAACTTCGATTTCTCTACTGATTTCTGGCGTGTGGAGATCGACGACTTGCTGACCACCGTCGACGAAAACCGTTTGCTGCAAGAAGAAAACGAATGTCGCAATGGCATCCAGGACATCAATTCGGCCAATTGCCAATCGACCCTGGCCCGCATCGATCGCAACGCCGGTAACGCGGCCATTGATCCGAACCAGTTGCAGCGCGTGCGAGTGAATGCCATCAACGCCGCCAGCGAGCGGGTCAGTGGTCTGGATTTCAAGAGCAACATCCGCTGGGGCGCCGGGCAATACGGCGCCTTCAGTTCGGCGCTGGGTTACACCCTGGTGCTGTCGCATTACTACAAGGAGTCGGACGAAGCACCGACCCAGGATTGGCGTACCTCGCGCACCAACTACGACTGGCGCAGCAAGGTCAACGCCAGCCTGACCTGGGATTATCAAAAAGCCACGGCGACGCTGATGGGTATTCGCTACGGTTCGGTCACCAATGGCGCAGGGGACGGGCGTTTGTCGCCCTGGACGGTGTTCAACGCCAGCGCACGTTACAAACTCAATGATCGGGCGAGTGTCGGGCTGACCGTGAACAACCTGCTCAATCAGGTTAAACACGATGAGTCGGCAGGCTGGCCGTACTACCCGACCGGCAACTATGACCCGTACGGGCGGCAGTGGTGGCTGGATGTGAGTTATCACTTCGGCGGCTGAGGGCAGGCATCTCGCGTTTACGTCCTACAGAAAATGGCGGGTTTTGCGGCAAGCAGGGGATATTTCCGACGACCTTTTCAGGTTGGTCGTCGGAAGCGCGATCTATAGCATTGGATCTGACATTGAAGTCGCTGAGCAGCTTGAACGCTCAGGCTCCCAGATAAAGGATCGATTATGCGTACCCCACTCATTGAGCATGAAACCTCTGTTTATTCCCTGCGCAACTTCTGGATCGACGATCGCGCCAGATGCCCCATGGAGGATGTCGCGATGTCCACAGCAAAAGTGCCCCGGCTGACGGGGCTGAAGAAGGTCGCGGGCAAGCCTGTCGAGCTACTCGTGAACGGCCAGGACCTCGGTGACGACGCCATGCTGATTGTCCGCCTTACCGAGGAGGGTTTTGAGCTGAGCGACGTCGTCAACATGCTTTCAACTTCCGAAATGTACCTGCGCGAAGACATGGTCAAACGTATCACCGGCAGGTCTGTCAGAACCGTGCAGCGGCTGTTGAAGGAAGGCAAATCGATACGGCTCGACTCACAGCAGAGTGTTGTCGCCTACCAATATGCGCTGGTGCTGGAGATGGCCACTCGTGCGTTCGGTGGGCTGTCACAGGCGGAAATATGGATGCAGAAATCCATCCCTTACCTTAACGGCTACGTGCCGTTGGCGTTGACTCACCATCCGCTGGGTTTCCAGATGGTCGAGCAATACTTGTGTCGGGTTCTGTATGGGGGTTACCCATGAATCCTTTGCCCTGGGAAGGTCACTGGTATGGCTGGCGCCTGGATCAGGAGGCCTATGGAGATACGTGGGACAGCGGGATGGGTTCAAAACTGAAGGGCGGTCGATGGAATGCGCCTGGCCGGCGAGTCGTCTATGCATCTGTCGACCCGTCCTCGGCCATTCTGGAGGTGGCGGCCAATAATAGTTTTGATGCACTGGACAGAGAGCCATATGTGCTGACGTGCTTTGAAGTCATCCGCGATGCACGGGTCAAAGTCGTTCAGCCTGAAGAGGTACCGAATCCTTACTGGTTGAGTCCCGCGTGGCCGTCGCCCAATCAACAGCGGTTTGCCGACGCTTTACTGGATGAGCATCCGTTTGTCCTGATTCCCTCGGCGGCAACCCGCCACTCGTGGAATCTGCTGGTGAGCTGCGACCTGGCAGCGGGGCAGTTCAAGATGGTCTCTCAAGAACGTTTTGGCCTGGATACACGGTTGCTGCGGGAGATGGCATCGGCTTGATACGGAGGCATGGCATTCTTTGCATAACCTCAGCACCCAACAGTCTAAGTCGCCCTCTATAAATCCTTATTCGTCATTGCACATCCCTGCATAAACCAAAACGCAGGGATGGCTGTTCATGATTCAGTTTTCACCCGTTAAATCGCCTTTGAGCCTGGCCTTGCTGCTGGCTATCAACACGCTGCCGGCCATTGCCGCTGACAGTTCGGCAAACGAACCCACGACCCAACTGCAACGGGTGGAAGTCACCGGCACGGCAATCCGCCGCGTCGATGCCGAAACCGCAGTGCCGGTGACCATCCTGCGTGTCGAAGAACTACGTGAGCAGGGCGTGTCCACCACCGAGGAACTGGTCAGCCGGATATCCGCCAACCAGTCTTCGGTTGGTTCCGGTCGCTCGGTAGGGTCGAGCAGTGGCGGCGCGTCGTATGCGGATTTGCGTGGCATTGGCCCGAATAAAACCCTGGTGCTGCTCAACGGCCGTCGTCTGAGCAACAACGCCACCAATGCGATCAATGGCTCCGGTGTCGATCTCAACACCATTCCGTTCGCCGCCATTGACCGTGTCGAAGTGCTGCGTGATGGCGCCTCGGCGCTGTATGGCACCGATGCGATTGGCGGGGTGATCAACTTCATCACCAAGACCAGCCTTACCGAAGGGCAGATCAGCACCAACTACGACACGCCAACCCATTCGGGGGGCGGTGAAAGCCGCAACTTCAGCGGCAGTTGGGGCTTCGGTGATTTGCAGGAGGATCGCTTCAACGTGTTTGGTGTGGTCAGCTACGACAAGCAGCAACGCCTGGCCGCTGAGGATCGGGGCTACACCTACAACTATCAGCCCAACCGCGGACTTGATTACACCTCCGGCACCGCCTCGCCGGCCAACTGGAGCCAGGGCAGTAACGCCACCAACCCTTTGGCCGGTTCCGGCTGCAACGCACCGGGTTTGCTGGTGCGCAACGGCATCTGCCGGCAGAGCCTGTGGAACTACCTCGATCTGGTGCCGGAAACGGAGAAGACTTCGGCCTTCGCCAAAGCCACCGGCAAGCTGTCGGACGATCACAACGTCAGCCTCGAATACTTCTGGGCGCAAAACGAAAACCGCACGCAAATCGGCCCAGGCACGTTGATGGGTAATCAGGTCAATCCCGGCACGGCGTTCTATCCGGGCAACGGCATCACCCCAGGGCCGAACGGTTTTGCCCTCGACCCGACGCAACCGGTCGATGTGAACTGGCGCGAAACCGCCGTTGGCGCGCGTCAGCACGAAGACGACAACACCAGTCAGCGCTTGCTGCTGAGTTTCGACGGCACGCTGGGCGGCTGGGATTACAACCTCGGTGCCTCGTACAACCAGAACAAAGTGGTCAACAGCATTCAGGACGGTTACGTCAACGACCGCGCCGTCAGTGCCGGTATTGCCAATGGCGTGATCAACCCGTTCGGTCCACAGACGGATGCCGGTTCCGCGCTGTTGGCGGCCAACGCGGTGGACGGTGATTACGCCACGGCGGTAGGGCGAGTGAAGGCCATCGACGGGCGCATCAGTCGTGAAATCGGCGACTGGTTCGGCGCCGGCCCTTCGGCATTGGCACTGGGCGGCGAGTATCGCAAGGAAGACTTCCATCAGGATTTCGCGCAATTTGCCGGCGACGTGCAAAGCCTTGGTGTTGATCCGAACGGCAGCGTTGCCGGGGATCGCAGCGTTTCCGCCGAGTACGCCGAGGTCAATGTGCCGGTGCTCGACAGCCTCGAACTGTCCGCCGCCGTACGCCACGACAAGTACAGCGACTTCGGCAGCACCACCAATCCGAAATACTCGTTCCGCTTCCAGCCGTTCAAGGAACTGGTGGTGCGCGGTGCCTACAGCGAAGGGTTCCGCGCACCGTCGTTGTATGAGCTGTACAACCCGACCTTTACCAGTTTCACCAATGCCAACTACAACGATCCGCGCTTGTGCGCTGGCGGTAATCCGAGCAATGGCGGCATCGCCAACCGTGACTGCGCGCAGCAGTTCAATCGCACCAGCGGTGGCAATACCGATCTGAGCCCGGAAACCGCACGCAACGTCACCCTTGGCTTTGTCTACCAGCCGTTCGAACGCCTGAGCGCCGGGCTGGATTTCTGGTGGATCGACATCGCCAACCAGATTGCCGAGTTTCCGGAATCGGCGGTGTTCGAGAACCCTGAGTTGTACCCGGATCGCCTGGTGCGCAAGCCGGATGGCTCCATCGATCATATCGTCACCGGCCTGGCCAACCTCGGCAAGATCAAGACCAATGGTGTCGATGTCAGCTTCGATTACCGCTTGCCGAGCACGCCGTACGGCAATTTCGGCATCGGCCTGCAGGGCACTTACGTCACCCGCTATGACTACCAGCAACAACTCAAGGGTGACTACATCGACAAGCTCGGCGATTTCCGTGGCGGTGACTTTGCGTCGGCGGGTGCCGTGGCGCGCTGGCGTCACAGCCTGACCGGCAGCTGGAACTACGGCCCGTTCGGCGCGGCCCTGACCAACCGCTACACCAGCGGTTACCACGACTCCGATCGCGACACCCACGATTACGTCGGCTCGTACAACGTCTGGGATCTGGCTGGCACCTACACCTGGCGCAAGACCCTGAGCGTGACCCTCGGCGCGAAAAACCTGTTTGACCGCGAACCACCGTTCAGCAACCAGACGTACACGTTCCAGAGCGGCTACGACCCGAAATACGGCGACCCGTTTGGCCGGACGCTGTACACGCGGGTCAGTTACAAGTTCTGAAAATTCTCAGAGATGGCGGGTTTTAGTCACCGATTGATCTAAAGCCTGTCCTATAGAAATCGCCGGCCTGTTGCACATCACAGGTAGGCAGAAGGTGTGTTGACTGCACTGACGCTTTCGCGAGCAAGCTCGCTCCCACAGGGACTTGAGTTCACAGAAGATCCATGTGGGAGCGAGCTTGCTCGCGAAGAGGCCGTCAGCGACACCGCGTAAAAGGATCTGCCCATGTTCTCCAAGCTCATTTTATTCAGCGCTTTTTCGCTTTTAACGCCGTTCAGTTTGGCCGCCCCGCAACCAGCGTTAACGGTCTACGGCGAACCCGCCAAATACGCCCCCGACTTCCAGCACCTGGCCTACGCCAACCCCGACGCGCCGAAGGGCGGCAGCCTGCGCCGGTCTTCCCTGGAAAGTGGCCCGTTCGACCACCTGATTCCTTACACCGACAAAGGCACCGGCGTGGCCGACATCGATGGCTGGCTCTACGCGCCTCTGGCCTATCGCAGCAAGGATGAACCCTACAGCGTCTACGGTCTGGTGGCGCAGCAGATGGAGCTGGATCCGGATCGCCGCTGGATACGCTTCTACCTGAACCCGAAGGCGCGTTTCGACGACGGCACACCGATCACCGCCGAAGACGTGCGTTACACCTTCGAGCTGTTCACCACCCAGGGCAGCCTCAAATACCGTCAGCAGTTTCGCGATGTCGCTGAAGTCGTCGTGGAGTCGCCGACGCAAGTGCGCTTCCTCTTCAAGAACAACGACAGCCGCACCTTGCCGCTGGACCTGGCGACACTGCCAGTGCTGCCCGAACATTGGTGGCGCACCCGCGATTTCGCCGAGGGCGGTGGTTTTGAGATCCCGCCGGGCAGTGGCCCGTATCGCATCAGCGCGGTGGATGCCGGGCGCAGCGTGAAATTTCAGCGGGTGCAGGACTGGTGGGCCAAGGATCTGCCGATCACTCGGGGCTTGTACAACTTTGATCAGTTAAGCGTGGAGTTCTTCGCCGACACCGACGTGTCGCGGCAGGTGTTGAAGGCTGGCGGATTCGATTACAACCGCGAATTCTCCGCCACCAGTTTCACTATCGGCTACGCGGGGGCTGCGCTGGAACAAGGCAAACTGCTGCGTGAGCATCTGGCGCCGGGGGCGGCGCAAGGCGCGCAGGGCTTTGTGTTCAACCTGCAGAAACCGCCGTTTCAGGATCGTCGCGTGCGCCAGGCGATCGCCATGCTCTGGGATTTCGAATGGAGCAACCGGCAAATGATGCGCAGCATGTACCTGCGCCAGCGCAGCTTCTTCTCCCACAGCGCACTGGCGGCCACTGCATTGCCGGATGCCGAAGAGCTGAAGATTCTTGAGCCGTTGCGCGGGCAGATTCCCGATGAAGTATTCACCACGGTGTTTGAAGCACCGAAAACCGACGGCAGTGGCAATATCCGCGCTGAACAATTGCAGGCACTGAACCTGCTGGAGGCCGCTGGCTGGAAACCTCAGGGCGATCAGTTGGTGAACGCCAATGGCGAGCCTCTGCACTTCACGTTTCTCAACGGCCAGAAAGGTTTCGAACGGCTCTTGTTACCGTTCAAACGCAACCTGGCGCAGATCGGCATCGGCTTCGATATCCGCCAGGTCGACACCGCGCAATACACCAACCGCGTGCGCAATCGTGACTACGACATGATCGTTGCCGGTTATCCGGTGAGTCAGGCACCGGGCCGGGAGATGTTCAATTACTTCGGCTCCGACGGCGCCGACGATCCTGGCTCGAACAATTACATGGTGTTGCGCGATCCGGCCGTCGATGCACTGCTCGAAGGGCTGGTGCAGGCCGACAATCGCGAGAGTCTGCTGCGCCATGCTCATGCGTTGGATCGGGTGTTGCAGTGGGGCTATTACTGGGTGCCCAACTATTACCCGCCGGGGATTTCCACGGTGTGGTGGAACCGCTTCGGCCGTCCGGCCATTGCGCCGCTGTATGACGCCGGCCTCGACACCTGGTGGGAAATCAGCCCGACCGCACTGACCACAACGCAGATGCACAAGGAGTACGGCCATGTGGGGTTATAGCCTGCGGCGTTTACTGCTGATCGTGCCGACCTTGCTCGCGATCCTGCTGGTCAACTTCGTTATCGTGCAAGCCGCACCCGGTGGCCCGGTCGAGCAGGCCATTGCGCGCTTGCAGGGGATTGGCGTGGGGGCCGCGGTGGGTTCCAGCCATGTCGAAACCGTCGGGGGCGAGTCTCGCGCCACCCGGGGGCTGGACCCGAAACTGGTGGCTGATATCGAGCGTCAGTACGGCTTCGATAAACCGCCCAGCGAGCGCTTGTGGCTGATGCTCAAAAGCTATGCGCAACTGGATTTCGGTCAGAGTTTCTTTCGCGGTGCCAGCGTCACCGAATTGATCTGGCAGAAATTGCCGGTGACCGTGTCGCTGGGCCTGTGGGCGACACTGATCACCTATCTGGTGTCGATTCCGCTGGGCATTCGCAAAGCCGTGCACAACGGCTCGGCGTTCGATGTCTGGAGCAGCGTGGCGATCATCATCGGTTATGCGCTGCCGGGATTTCTCTTTGCGCTGCTGCTGATCGTGGTGTTTGCCGGTGGCACGGCGCTGGACTGGTTTCCGGTGCGCGGACTGGTCTCGGACAACTTCGCCGAACTGTCGCCGTGGGCCAAGGTGGCCGACTATTTCTGGCACTTGGTGCTGCCGGTGACTGCCTTGGTCATCGGCGGTTTTGCGACCTTGACGATCCTCACCAAGAACAGCTTTCTCAACGAGATCTCGCGACTGTACGTGGTGACCGCGCGCGCCAAAGGGCTGAGTCAAAGGCAGGTGTTGTACGGCCATGTGTTTCGCAATGCGATGCTGCTGGTCGTCGCCGGTTTGCCGCAAGCGTTGGTGACGGTGTTTTTCGGCGGCTCGTTGCTGATCGAAGTGATCTTTTCCCTCGATGGCCTCGGCCGCCTCAGTTACGAAGCGGCGGTCGCACGCGACTATCCGGTGGTGTTCGGTTCGCTGTTCATCTTCACCTTGTTTGGCCTGCTGATAAAACTGCTCGGCGACCTTTGTTACACGCTGGTTGACCCGCGTATCGACTTCACCGCGAGGGCTGCCTGATGCTGACGTTATCTCCAATAGGCCAGCGCCGCTGGGCGCGGTTCAAGGCGCATCGGCGCGGCTGGTGGTCGTTGTGGCTGTTCCTTGCGCTGTTCGGCTTGAGCCTCGGCGGTGAGCTGGTGGCCAATGACAAACCGCTGCTGGTGAAGTATCAGGGCGACTGGTATTTCCCGGCGTTCAAGCGCTACACCGAGCAGGACTTCGGCGGTGAGTTGCCGTTTCAACCCGACTATCGCAGCGCGCAGGTGCGGCAATTGATCGAGGGGCAGGGCGGGCGAATGTGGTTTGCGCCGATTCCGTTCGCGTTCGACACGGTCAATTACGACCTCACGGAGCCGGCACCAAGTCCGCCCAGTGGCGACAACTGGCTGGGCACCGACGATCAGGCGCGCGACGTGCTGGCGCGGGTGATTTTCGGCACACGCGTATCGCTGCTGTTTGCCCTGGCGCTGACGGCGGCGAGTGCGCTGATCGGAATCGCCGCCGGGGCATTGCAGGGCTACTACGGCGGTTGGGTCGATTTGATCGGTCAGCGCTTGCTGGAGGTGTGGTCGGGGCTGCCTGTGTTGTATCTGCTGATCATTCTGTCCGGGTTTGTCGAGCCGAATTTCTGGTGGTTGTTGGGGATCATGGCGCTGTTTTCCTGGTTGAGTCTGGTCGATGTGGTGCGGGCCGAGTTCCTGCGCAGCCGTGGCCTGGAATATGTGAAAGCGGCACGCGCGCTGGGTGTGGGCGATGCGCAGGTAATCGTTCGACACATTCTGCCTAATGCCATGAGCGCCACACTGACCTATCTGCCGTTTATTCTCACCGGCGCGATTGCGACCTTGTCAGCGCTGGATTTTCTCGGTTTCGGCATGCCGGCCGGCAGTGCTTCGCTGGGGGAGTTGATCGGTCAGGGCAAGAGCAATCTGCAAGCACCGTGGCTGGGCTTGACCGCGTTCTTTGCCTTGGCGCTGATCCTTTCACTGCTGGTTTTCATCGGCGAAGCCTGCCGCGATGCGTTTGATCCGAGGACTTGATATGCCTGAACATCTGATCGAAATACGTGACCTGCGCGTCGCGTTCAATGGCCAATCTGTGGTGCACGGCATCGACCTCGATATTCGTCCCGGGGAGTGCGTGGCGTTGGTCGGTGAATCCGGCTCCGGTAAATCGGTAACGGCGCACAGCATTCTGCAATTGCTTGACCCGACCATCACGCGGATCGACGGCAGCATCCGTTATGCCGGCGAGGAGCTGCTTGGCGTGCATGAGCGCTACTTGCGGCAATTGCGTGGCAACCGCATCGCGATGATTTTTCAGGAGCCGATGAGCTCACTGAACCCTTTGCACACGATTGAGCGGCAACTGGGCGAAAGCCTCGCGCTGCACAAGGGGTTGGCCGGGGCGGCGGCGCGGTTACGGATTTTGGAACTGCTGGAATTGGTCGGTATTCAACATCCGCGCGAGCGGCTCAAGGCCTATCCGCATCAGCTGTCGGGCGGCCAGCGGCAACGGGTGATGATTGCCATGGCGCTGGCCTGCGAGCCGCAGTTACTGATTGCCGACGAACCGACTACCGCGCTGGACGTGACCGTGCAACGCAAGATTCTGCTGTTGCTCAAAGAACTGCAGGAGCGCTTGGGCATGGCGCTGTTGATCATCAGTCATGACCTGAATCTGGTGCGCAATATCGCTCAACGGGTGGCGGTCATGCGCGGCGGTCTGATCGTCGAACAAGCGTCGTGTGAACAGTTGTTCAACGCACCGCAACATCCTTACAGCATCGAGTTGCTCAACGCCGAACCGGGTGGCGAAGCGTTGTGCCGGGCGCCTGCGGAGGATTTGCTGGAGGTGCGTGATCTCAATGTGCGCTTCCGTTTGGGCGGTGGCTGGCTGCGCGCGAAGTCCTGGTTGCATGCGGTCAACGGCATTGATTTGAATCTTCAGCGCGGCAAGACCTTGGGTATCGTCGGCGAATCCGGTTCCGGCAAGTCGACGCTGGGCCAGGCGATTCTGCGTTTGCTGGATGCCCAGGGCAGCATCCGCTTTCAGGGCGAGGCGCTGGAGCAGTTGAGCGGCAAGCAACTCAGGCCGCTGCGCAAACGCCTGCAAGTGGTGTTTCAGGATCCGTTCGGCAGTCTGAGTCCGCGCCTGTGCGTGGAGCAGATCATCGCCGAAGGTCTACAGGTGCATAGCGATTTGAACGCCAGCGAGCGCGAGAGGGCGGTGATTGATGTGCTGCGCGAAGTCGGTCTTGATCCGGCTACTCGCCATCGTTATCCCCACGAGTTTTCCGGTGGTCAGCGGCAACGCATCGCCATCGCCCGGGCGCTGGTGCTCAAGCCCGACTTGATCCTGCTGGATGAACCGACGTCGGCACTGGATCGCACGGTGCAGAAGCAGATTGTCGCGCTGTTGCGGCGTTTGCAGGCGGAGTATGGCTTGACCTATCTGTTCATCAGCCACGATCTGGCGGTGGTGCGGGCACTGGCGCATGACTTGATCGTGATGAAGGACGGTGAGGTGGTGGAGCGTGGCGAGACGAATACGCTGTTTCATGCAGCGCAGCATCCGTATACCCGAGAGTTGCTGGCCGCTTCTTTTACTGACGACCCCGTATCAAATGTGGGAGCGAGCTTGCTCGCGAATGCGATGTGACAGGCAACGGTGATGTCGACTGAGTTGACGCCTTCGCGAGCAAGCTCGCTCCCACAGGTCTTGAGTGCGAGCAGTAATCCTCAGCGCTCGAATGAAAAATCCCGCCATGAAGGCGGGATCTTTGTGTCACTGAACGTCGCTATTACGACGGGAACAGCTCGGACAGTTTCATCGACAGCATCATGTCGCCTTCAACGCGCAGCTTGCCGCCCATGAACGCCTGCATGCCGTCGGTTTCGCCGCTGACGATACCTTTCAGGGTTTCGCTATCCAGTACCAGCGTGCAGTTGGCGTCCGGGTTTTCGCCTTCCTGGATGTCGCAAGTGCCGTCTTTGACGATCAGCGAGTACTGCTTGTCTTCGTCGGTGATGTTGAAACCGAAGACCAGATCCAGGCCGGCAGCAGCGGCTGGGTTGAACTTGGCTTGCATTGCTTTTACGGCATCGGCTACGGAGGTCATGGTTCGATCCTTATGAGGTTGATTACAGCAAGGTTCACAGCTAACCGGACTCAGCGAAAAGTGATGAGTTCCGGAGCCTTCAGCAGTTGCAGATGTGCATGACTGTTGAAGGAGGCCAAAGCCACCTCGCGACCGCGGAACTTCAGCTGGTTGAGCGAGGTGTTGACGATTTGCCAGTTCAATTCAAAGGCCTGTTTCGCAGGCATTTGCGTAATGAGGTGGAGCAGGGCAGTGATGGTGCCGCCGGAAGTGAACACGGCGATTTTCTGGTTTTTATCGGCCAGATCAAGGATCCGGTGCAGCCCGGCCTGGACGCGTTCGACGAAACCCAGCCAGCTTTCCAGCCCCGGCGTGTCGTAAGTGCCGGCCAGCCAGCGTTCGATGATCAGGGCAAAAATGCGTTGGAACTCGCCGCGGTTCTGCGCGGCGTTGCGCAGGATGTCGAGGGCTTCCGGCTCGTCC
>Ga0247814_10000097_pt1 | contig 84568 bp, 67 predicted proteins | sample UWRJL179409R1_FD_179947 | JGI IMG/M metagenome (GOLD analysis project Ga0247814, IMG submission 179947) | Plant litter microbial communities from Arlington Agricultural Research Station in Wisconsin, United States - UWRJ-L179-409R-1 | ecosystem: Environmental > Terrestrial > Plant litter >... | reverse complement strand
ATAAAAGTGCTAAAGCTGGTACCCTCATTAGTTGCCACATTAATATAGCCACCTAACATGGCCACTAATGCTGTATAAGTTGCCAAAATGGGTATGGCAATTGTTGTTGCCAATACGCGGGTACAAACCAAAAATTTAAACGGATTAGTGCCCGAAACCTCCATTGCGTCTATCTGCTCGGTTACCCGCATTGAACCTAATTCGGCGCCAATGCTTGATCCTACTTTCCCTGCCGCTATCAGCGCTGTAACCAAAGGGGCGAGCGCGCGCATTATAGCAATTGATACCAATGATGGCAGCCAGGAGCTTGCCCCAAATTGCGCCAGCGAGGGCCGGGATTGTTTGGTAAATATAAGCCCAACTATTAAACCTGTTAGTGATATAAGTGTGAAAGATCTAACTCCTACCTCGTAGCACTGTTTAACTATCTCTTTAAATTCAAAAGGTGGTACAAAGGCTTCTTTAAAAAAACGAATTATAAACTTATGGATATCATAAAGCGTTGCAAAAAAATCTAATGCCCTTTTTCGGGGTTTATTTTGCTTTTTTTTTACTGAAGGAGCCTCGGTGTTTTGTATATCCATTAATGGCGGCAAAGGTATTATTTATGTACTTTAAACTACAAACACATATGCATGTTGTTTGAATAGGATGCAAAATTAATCAAATGATTAACACTGCAAAGTTACATTTGCAATGCTAGTGTAAACTAAAACTATGATTAAGGTTTTAAGATTTAAGGTTATAGCAATAATACCGTAAAACGTGCGCAACTATAGGTAAGTTAAATCCACGGTTAACATAAACTTAACATTGAAGCGCAAAAACTTAATATTGAGGTAATGTTAACAAAATACATTTGCCGTTAAAATTTACACAAATTTAACATGATAAACTTCAGGACGCAGTTAATCGGCTTACTTTCAATATTATTACTTATTTCTTTTTCTGTTAAAGCGCAAAACAACAAAACGGGAGTATTTGCAATAAGCACCATATCAATGCCCGGCGACAGTGTAACCCGCTGGGGTGCGTATATTGAACTGCAAACCCGATCTGACGAGTTTTTTAAACAATTTTTTTATTACGAAACCAAAGGCGGTATTAGCTATGATATATCCAACAACTACACAGCTTTGTTAGGCGCAGGAAGATATGTTACAGATGATAACGACTTGGGCCTAACGCCCAATAGTGAGTTTAGGATGTGGGAGCAAATAACTGTTAACAGCTTTTTAGATAGAGTAAAGTTTGAGCACCGTTACCGTGCCGAGCAACGCTGGGTAAACGGTATTTATCGTAACCGTTTTCGCTATCGCTTAAGTATGGTTATTCCGCTTAACAATAAAAAGGTAGGTCCGGGTACATTCTTCATAGGTTTGTTTGATGAGGTTTTCTTTAATAATAAAGCTCCGCATTTTGAGCGTAATCGCTTTTCAGCGGGGTTGGGTTATCAGTTTGACAAGTCGTTTAGTGTACAGTTGGGTTGGCTTAACCAGTATAATTACAACCTGAGTGCGGCGGGTGCCAAAAACAATCTGGCAATCAATATTAACTACCGTATTCACCGCGATCACAAAAAGTCTAAAGAGCAGATACCAACATCGGCAGATTAACATGCGTTGTTAAGTAATTGTTAATATTTAAAGTTTTTCTGCTTATTTATTGAAGATTTGTATCTTTGACTAATCAAGGTGTATACTTTACACTCTGCAGTATAAATTAATCCTAAATAAAAAAATGAGTTTAATAATTGATGTTCACGCCCGCCAGATACTTGATTCTCGCGGTAATCCTACTATTGAAGTTGATGTACTAACCGAAAATGGCTTTTTGGGTCGTGCTGCTGTTCCTTCCGGAGCATCAACAGGCGCACATGAGGCAGTTGAACTTCGCGATGGCGACAAATCAAAATACCTGGGTAAAGGTGTTTTAAAAGCCGTTGCAAACGTAAATGATATAATAGCTAAAGAATTACAGGGTGTTGATGTGTTTGATCAAAACAGTATTGACAAAATAATGATAGACCTTGACGGCACACATAACAAAGGCAACTTGGGTGCCAATGCCATTTTAGGTGTGTCGCTTGCAGCCGCTAAAGCAGCAGCGCAGGAAAGCCGCCAGCCTTTATACCGCTATATTGGTGGTGTAAACGCAAATACATTGCCTATACCAATGATGAACATTGTTAACGGTGGTTCACACTCTGACGCGCCTATCGCGTTCCAGGAGTTTATGATCATGCCGGTTGGTGCACCATCATTCTCTGAGGCTTTACGCTGGGGGGCTGAAGTGTTCCATACGCTGAAAAAAATATTACATGACCGGGGACTCTCAACAGCAGTTGGGGACGAAGGTGGTTTTGCGCCTACATTTAGCGGTACCGAAGATGGTGTTGAAACCATTTTACAGGCTATTGAAAAAGCAGGTTACAAAGCAGGCGAAGAGATCTGCCTGGCATTTGACTGCGCAGCATCAGAATTTTATGTAAACGGTAAATACGATTATACCAAGTTTGAAGGCGAAAAAGGTGCTATCCGCACTAGCGAAGAGCAAGCGGAGTATCTTGCTGAATTAACTCGCAAATACCCTGTTATCTCTATTGAAGATGGTATGGCTGAGGATGATTGGGCCGGCTGGAAAATTTTAACTGATAAAATTGGCGGTAAAGTACAATTGGTTGGTGATGATTTGTTTGTAACCAACACAGAACGTTTACAGCAAGGTATTGACACTGCTACGGCTAACTCTATTTTAGTAAAAGTTAACCAGATAGGTTCGTTAACCGAGACCATTAACGCGGTATCATTGGCGCAAACCAGCGGTTATACATCTGTAATGAGCCACCGCTCTGGCGAGACTGAAGATGCTACCATTGCTGATTTAGCCGTTGCCCTAAACTGCGGACAGATAAAAACCGGTTCAGCATCACGCTCAGACAGGATAGCTAAATACAATCAGTTATTGCGTATTGAAGAGGAGTTAGGCGAGAACGCTAAGTTCATCGGCAAAAACTTTAAATACGCTTACAAAAAATAAGCTTAAAAGCGAAAATTGAAATTTAAGGCTCTCCGGCAATGGAGGGCTTTTTTTGTGCTGATTATTTTGTAAATTTGAATAGGAACGTTCAGTATTTATCAGACGATAAGGGACAGATCACCGCTGTGCAAGTTGCCATAGAAGATTGGGAACGGTTAAAACTTGTACATCCTGAAATAGCAGATATTGATCAGAAATACCCAAATGGCAATTAGAGTTGATAGATACGAGGTTATCTGAAATTATATCAAACCCCGAATCAATCAAACCTATCAGCGCGCTTATTGATATACTGGACAAAGAGGACTAATGGCTTGGCAACTTAAGGTTGCACTTTGGTTTACATTGAAAATAAAAGCAAAATCGAACCTGTGTAACGATATTGCGTTTCCCCAAAGCTAAAGGCTCTCCGGAATGGAATGCCTTTAAGTTTTTAAATTGTATGTGTCAATTTTAAAAAACACATAACCAACAACATTACCGTTCCAAGGGTCATAATGTATTTACCTTGTTTACGTACATTCTCGTTATGCGCTAAAACTACCTCGCCATTGGGTAGTGTCTTTCTATAGCCTGCTAAATACTGACCAATAAAAACACCTATCAGGCCGCCCAGCAATGCAAATACATATCCGGCTATAATTATGTTCTTTTGTGATGCTTCCGGCTGTTGTAAATCTTCAATTGTGTTATGCTGTATATTTTCCATTTTTTCCTCAATACTGTTTCTGCTGCTTAAAATACCGCAATTATTTCGGCATTACAAAAGGCCGCGTTGTATTTTTTAGAAAACAACAATATCAACTCACCGATACGATCTCAAACTGATGCACGCCGTCTTCCATTTCCCACTCGGTTTTGTGCCCATTGCCATAACCCAGTAGCGCTATAGATAGGGGATCTGTCACCGGTATTTTATTTGAACCGTCAACGGCCTGAGTTTCATCAACGATGTGCACACGGTAAGTTTGGCGCTTGCTGATGTTGCGCACCAATACCTTTGATCCGGGGCGAACAACGTTTAACGGTAAGGCATCGTCCTTAACAATACTCGCGTCATTTAACTCGTCGAAAAGCTTTTTTTTATTAAAAACGGAAAGCCCTTTTGAAAAATAATATTTCATCAGCAATTTAAAATTGCTGATGGTTAATGTAAGTTGAAACCGTTTCCTCATGGTGGTAAATGGAGATGCTGGTGTTGCCGATATGTTATGGGGTAATAACATCGTGCAACACTGTTATTCTTTTAATCAGAACGAATTTTAAGGTTGAATAGTATAGGTATTACAGAACGAACACCATTTACCCAATTGCCTGATCACGCAAACAGTTCCTGTTCATCAGTGTAATAAGTTTTGCGTCCGCCAATTTCTTGTTGGTGAATGGTTGCGCCGGTTTCGGTTTGTTTATGTTTGGGCAGATGCACCTTTAAAAAATCGCGCACTTCGCCGCTGATAATATCGTGATTGCTTTTGATGATCTGTTTTTCTGCATCTTTCAATACATCGTTAATTGAATTAAGTAGTTTCTTTATTGCGGCCTCCGGTAACTTGTTAGCCGCAGAAAAAGGCGATATCCGTGCATCCCACAAGATCTCATCGGCGTATGCATTGCCGATGCCGCGCAGCACCTTCTGATCCATTAATACTGTTTTAACCGGCGATCGCTTCTTACCCAATTTTTCAATAAGGTAGGCCGCATCTATATCTAACGCGTCGGGCGCATCTTTCTCCTCCGGATCTAACGTTGGGGTAGCCGCCGCCTGGTAATCGGTTAGGGCCAGTCCCTTATCTCCCGCAAATAATAGCTCAACAATAGTATACTTGTTCGTATTAACGCTATCAAACGTATGAAACTGCCCGTGTAGCATCAGGTGCAGGCCCAGTATATGCTTGCCAAACTCAAAATGCAACTCTTTACCCACACGCTTTACATTGGTTAATTCATGCCCCTCAAGCGCGGCTTTTAGTTCTTTAACCGTAACGTTTAGTTTTTTGTGGTTGGGCGCTTCAATTTTGTTCAAAGTTTTTCCTTTGAATAATTTGTTCAGGTTACGGGCGAATACTTGCAGGTCGGGTAGTTCGGGCATACTTATAAATTTAGATTATAACTGTAAAAGTCGCCGTTGGTTTCATTCAATTCTAACATCCGAATTAAAACTGTATCTTTGCAAAAATAATACCCGTTAGCTTTACGGTTTTGATCATTTCCACGACGAGAGACTCTTCAGATCCGCTTATGCAATCGCGTTAGCATCTATAAATAAGATACAATACATGTCATTTGAAAATTTAAAATTAATTGAGCCTATCCTCAGGGCCCTAAAAACAGAGGGTTATACTACCCCTACGCCTATACAGCAACAAGCTATACCCATTGTTTTACAGGGCCGAGATCTTTTAGGCTGCGCGCAAACGGGCACCGGCAAAACCGCAGCATTTGCTATACCTACTTTACAGATATTGTATAACGATAAACTGCAGCACAAAGAGCAAAAAACAATAAAAACCTTAATATTAACGCCAACACGCGAACTGGCTATTCAAATTAACGAAAGCTTTGCAGCCTACGGAAAGCACACCGGTTTAAAACATACCGTAATATTTGGTGGTGTATCGCAAAACCCACAGGTGGATACTTTGCGCCGCGGCGTTGATATTTTGACAGCTACGCCGGGCCGTTTGCTTGATTTGATGAACCAGGGCTACATTCGCCTTGATCATATTAAAATACTGATATTGGACGAAGCCGACCGCATGCTTGACATGGGCTTTGTGCATGATGTGAAAAAGATAATTGCTAAAGTACCCGCAAAAAGGCAAACGCTTTTCTTTTCGGCAACTATGCCTAAAGAGATCCAGCAACTGGCCGATAGTATTTTAAATCGCCCGGAAAAGATTGAGGTTACGCCAGTATCTTCTACAGCTGATACCATTCAACAGGAGTTGTATTACGTAGAGAAAAACGATAAACGCTCATTACTGGCGCATATACTGAAAGACAGGGATATTAAAACTGCTCTGGTATTTACCCGCACTAAACACGGCGCTGATAAAGTGGTGAAGGACCTGCATAAGATTGGCGTTACTGCGGAGGCTATTCATGGTAACAAATCGCAAAATGCAAGGCAGCGTGCGTTGGCTAACTTTAAAGCGCGTACAACGCGTGTTTTAATAGCTACCGATATTGCCGCCCGTGGTATTGATATTGATGAGCTTACCCACGTTATTAACTACGAGATACCTAACATACCCGAAACCTATGTACACCGCATTGGCCGTACCGGCCGTGCAGGTGCTAATGGCATAGCCTTCACTTTTTGTGATCAGGAAGAAGTGGCGTTTTTAAAAGATATCCATAAGTTGATAGGTAAAGAGATCCCTGTTAACGAAGCGCACCCTTACCCCATGAGCCCTAAAAGCATAGCCTTGGGCCAGCAGCCTGCTGCTAAAGGCGGCAAGTCTGGTGGTGGTGGTGGCCAAAAACGGGGCCGTGGCTTTGGCCGTACAGACCGTAAGCCAAGCAGCAACGCGCCGCGAAAAGAAGGCAGCATGAGCGGACGGTCAAGGCCTGCACGTTAAAAAAAACTCCCATTAATAAATTAATGGGGGCGTGTTGTAAAATTTCCAATTAATCAGATATTTTAGCTGCATGAAAGGCTTGGGTAAATTGATATGGCGCTTTGTTAGGCTTACGCTGGTTGCATTTCTTGTGATCAGTATTTTAGGCGTTATAGCCTATCGTTTTATCAACCCGCCGGTTACCTGGCTGATGATAACCCGGGGCTTTGAGCGCAAAGTGGATGGCAAAGACTGGAAGATTGACAAAGAGTGGCGGGATTTTGATGAAATATCAGCCAATATGCCCAGGGCCGCTATTGCCGCCGAGGATCAAGCTTTTTTAACCCACCATGGCTTTGATTTTAACGCCATTGAGCGTGCTGCCAAAAAGAATATGAAGGGTAAAAAAGTGATAGGCGGCAGCACCATCACCCAGCAAACGGCGAAGAACGTATTCTTATGGTCGGGCCGCTCTTGGATACGCAAAGGGTTTGAGGCTTATTTTACCGTGCTGATAGAGATCTTTTGGAGCAAGCAACGTATAATGGAGGTATACCTCAATGTGATAGAAATGGGCGATGGCATTTACGGTGTACAGGCAGCCGCCCAGGCATATTACCAAAAAGATGCAAAGGATCTAACCCGGGCGCAATGCGCAGCAATTGCCTCTATATTGCCAAGCCCTTTGCACTGGTCGGCAACCAAGCCAAGCCGTTATGTAAGCCACAGGCAGTATCTGATCATAAGAAATATGCGGAGATTGGGGAAGTTGGAGTTTTAGCCCCCTAACCCCCTAAAGGGGGAATAACAGTCCAATAAAATCCCGCTATAGTTCCCCCTTTAGGGGGTTAGGGGGCTTAATCTCTCGCATATCTCCTTAACCGTTTGGCTAATAGGCTTGAACTCAATGCCTATCGCTTGCTTTATCTTGCTGTTATCGAAATTACGCACCTGGCTGGCCGCCTGCGCGGCTATCTTATCTAAAAAAGGAGCTTTACCGGTGAACATTGCCACGAACCGAGCCAGTCGCCAGCCGGTTTCCATCATCCAGGGTTTGGCGTAAACAGATGGCGGTTCCACGCCAAAACATCCGGCAATCTCAGTGGTTAGTTCTCTGTAGTTGCGGTTCTCGGCGCTGATGATATATCTTTCTGCGGCGATGTCGCTTTCCATCAAAGCTATCATACATTTGGCAACGTCCTGCACATCAACAAAACCAGCTACACCTTCGGTATAGAACTTTAACCCTTTGCGCACGGTCTCAAATAACTGCCCGCTGCCTTTTTTACCTGCATTCGCCCCTATAATCAGCGAGGGATTAACAATAACAGCGCTAAGCCCTTCAGCTATGCCGCGCCAAACTTCCATCTCGCTTTCCAGCTTTGATATTGCGTAACCATCATCCTCTAAATTCACATCAAGCTGATGATCCTCGGTAGTGAGTTCGCCGGGTTTGGCATGCCCTATAGCGGCTATTGAGCTTACATGTACCAATCGGGCACTATAATCCAAACAAAGGTTAACCACATTGCCCGTGCCTTGAACGTTTGCATTGATCATTCGCTTTTTATGCGCCTGTTTAAGCGACACAAAGGCCGCACAATGGTAAACTTTGTCAACACCATCAAAAGCGGCCTCCAATGCAGCAATATCCAGCATATCGGCATCAACCCAATCAATATCTTTAAAAGGCGCTAACAATGCAGGAATCAATGAACTTCTCCGTTTGGTGCAACGGATCAACTCGCCCTGTTTGGCTAACTGTTTGGCAACTTCTGCCCCTAAAAAACCTGTTGCGCCGGTAACGAGTATCATTTTTTTGATGTGTAGATATGCAGATGTGCAAATGTGCATATAGATGTGCAGATGTGCAAATATGAAGATGTGCAGATAGGTTGGATGCGGTCAATATTAACGCCTATTACAAGGGCTTGATTCATCTTTTCACTCATAAAAACCATTTGCACATTTGCACATACCCAAATCTGCACATCAAATTAAAATCTGCATATTTGCACATCAACGCATTTGCACATCAAACATGTCCCTGTCCGATTTTTTTTCGCCTATTGATTTAAAAAAAATACTTCCGAAAAACGGATACTATACCAGCCATTTAGGTAGTAAAATAGAACATTTTTCTGTTGATTTCCCTGACCTGGAGCAACGTTTTGATATAGCCCTTATAGGTGTGCAGGAAGACAGGAACGCGGTGAATAACCCCGGCTGTGCGCTTGGTCCCGATTATGTTCGCGAAAAACTTTACCTGCTTAACGAGGGTGCCTATAACACCAAAATTGCAGACCTGGGCAACATTAAACAGGGCGAAACGGTTATTGATACCTACTTCGCGCTTAAAACAGTAGTTAACGAGCTGATAAAAAAGGATATTTTGCCGGTTATAATTGGCGGCGGACAGGATCTTACTTACGCGCAGTACCTGGCCTATGAAACGTTGGAGCAAAAGGTTGATCTGGTTATAGTAGATCCGCGCTTTGATCTGGACGATGATGATCATCCGGATACCATAGAAACCACATCAGCATCGTACCTGCAAAAAATACTTCTCCATCAGCCGAATTACCTTTTCAATTACAGTAACCTGGGTTACCAGACTTATTACACCAGTCAGGATAGCCTGCGGGTAATGGAAAAGCTTTATTTTGATGTTCATCGACTTGGTGAATTAAGCGGGCAGGTTACTGTAACGGAGCCCATCATTCGCAATGCTAACATGATAAGCTTTGATATGGGCCTGGTGCGTTCATCAGATGCAATGGGCAACGCTAATGCAGGGCCGAATGGTTTTTATGGAGAAGAGGCTTGTCAGATATGCAGATATGCGGGCATGAATGATAAGCTTACTTCTGTTGGTTTTTACGAGTTTAATCCCGCTTACGACAGCAATGGCCAAACAGCAATGTTGCTGGCACAAATGATATGGTGTTTTGTTGACGGGTTTTATAACCGAAAAAAAGATTTTCCGCTTAATCCTAAATCGCAGTACCTTATTTATAAAACCAGTTTAAAGCATGATGACCATGAACTGGTTTTTGTAAAAAGCAAAAAAACCGACAGATGGTGGATGCAGGTACCTTATCCAACCGCCGGGTCATTGAATGAGCGCTTTCACCTGGTGCCCTGCCGTTATGATGATTACAGAACTGCTGTTTCCGGCGAAATGCCTGATCTTTGGTGGCGTACCTACCAAAAATTAGTTTAACAGGGCAATTGCGGTGCCCGTTGCACGTTATGTACAAAAAGAATTTTACTTGATGAAGAGATGGTTACTGGCAGTAATTGTGCTGCCGCTGTTTGCAATAGCGCAGACAACTACTACACAATTTACAATTAACGGCAAACTGGGCAACCTTAACGCGCCTGCTAAAGCTTATTTGGTATATAAGGTTGGCGCTAACCAAACTGTAGACTCTGCCCAAATAGTTAACGGAGTGTTTAGCATAAAGGGCCAGGTTTTTGAGCCGGATATGGCGCAGTTGGCAATAGACCACACGGGCGTTGGAATACAAAAGCTAAGCCAAATTAACGACGTTGATGTTTTAACTTTTGTTCTGTCTAATGCTGACATTGACATTGTAAGCGGCAGTGATTCTATACGTGCAGCTGAGGTAAATGACGTTTTAAACAGACAGGGCCTGGAGTTAAACACGCAGTTGATCAGGATTGGGAATGAGACGGATAAATTGAATACAGAGTTCAGAAATGCATCACCTAAAGACCAAAGTTCGCTTGAGTTTAGGAATGCATTACAGGAACGGGCCGTTGCTTTGCAAAAGCAGCGCAGTAAAATACTTAAAGACTTTGTTGTTAGCCATACCAACAGCTACGTGAGCCTTATTGCTTTAAAAATGTTAGGTAGCCGGTCTACTAATATTACAGAACTGAATGAATTGTACAGTTTGTTATCACCACAGTTAAAGGCTACCCAAGCCGGCTTGTTATTTAAGGCAAGTCTGGATATGGCAAAAGCTACGTCAATTGGATCTATAGCGCCGGAATTTACCCAAAATGATGTTACAGGAAAGCCTGTTTCTTTATCATCATTCAAGGGTAAATACGTGCTGATAGACTTTTGGGCATCATGGTGCGGGCCTTGCCGACAGGAAAATCCCAATGTTGTAAAGGTTTACAATAAATACAAAAACAAAAAATTCACTGTTTTGGGCGTATCTCTTGATAAGCCTGACGCCAGAAACAGATGGCTTGCAGCCATAAAGAGTGACGGATTGGTATGGACACAGGTATCAGACCTTAAATTCTGGAATAACGAGGTAGCCAGGCTTTACCAAATAGCTGCTATACCGGCTAATTTTTTACTTGACCCGGAAGGCCGCATAATTGCCCGCGACCTGCGTGGCGCTGATCTGGAAAAAAAATTGAAAGAGATTTTTGGAAAGATTTAAGTGAGCGCAATTGCCCATTGTCGCTTACTTGGTTTCATCGTCGTTATCTTCCGGGTATGCTTCGTACTGCCATTTAGCTTCTCTGTTCTCCCGCCATGCACGCCAACCATATGGAAGGTGGTATATTTCATTTACAGAAGGATCTAATTGGGTAATGTGTTCCAAACAAACCAATTTACTATCGCCTAATTTCGGGTACTTGCTTGTATGAAATTGCCAGTCTCCATCCTCATTATGAAAAACATATAAAATTGCTTGACCTTCGAACGCTTGTTTGGTAGTGAACACACCAAGGTTGCGTTCTTCGTAAAATTTAAAATCAGTATCTCGGTCTAGCAAAGGTTGCTTAAATTTCCAAGCACTTTTAAAATCTTTGTGCCACGGAAAATTATGCTGTTTGTCGGGCCATATTAATTGTAGAGCGGGGAAGTTATTTTTGTTATAATACCAACGACCGTACCCTAAATAATTGCGATAATACGACTCATCGACATCAATAAATTGAATATTGTAATCTTGCAGAAAATCGGGATAGTTTAGGTTTGTGGTAAAACTTGTTCCATCTTTGATTTGCGCACATACTTCATTTATAATGCTTGCCATAACATTAATATCAAGGCCAAAGCAAATTATTTCGGGATGATTGAAACGTTCAAATAAACCTATTGAATAAACGAAGCCAGGTAGATAGTTATCAGCTTCTATCAATACCAAATGACACCCAAAATCCGCTATGTTTTTTTCAATTAGCGCACGATCCTTAGTATGCGAACAACTTTCTGACATCTTACTCCCACTTAAACAATTTAACCGCCAAAGCATAAACCACAACGCCCCAAATCAGCAAAATTAATATCTGGTTTCCCACATCAAACAAGCCAGCGCCTTCAAAAGCTACTTTGCGCAAGGCATCGTTTAAATAGGTGAGGGGCAAGGCCCTGCTGATGGGCTGCAGCCATGATGGAAAAACGTTGATGGAAAAGAAAGTACCTGACAACAGGAACTGCGGCAGGGTAATAATATTTGCAATAGGGGGTACTGAACTTTCATTTTTGGCAATGCCCGATACCACAAAGCCAAAGCCCATAAATACTATTACCCCTAAAATGGAGAGTAACAGCATATTAATTACCGTTACGGCTCCATGTATCAGCGTAAAGCCAAAAGCAAAATGACCTATCAGTATAATAAATAACGCGCCTATTAACGAGAAGGAGATCCGTGCAATAGCCTCGCCTAATACAATACTGTAGCGCTGCACGGGTGTAGCAAAAAAACGTTTGATAACCAATGTGATACGCAAACTTAAAAACACAAACGCTGTACCGAATACGCCGGTGCTTAAAAGCGAAAAGCCCAACTGACCGGGAAGTATAAAGTCAATGGTTTTGTACTCGCGGCCTTTAACTATGGTTTCCTTTACTTCTGCATATGATGGCATCTCTTTGCCCCCGGTTAATGCCTTGTAGAAAACGTCATTTCCTTCAGTTAAAATATTAGTAAGAAGCGATTTAAAAATAGGTCCTTTAGATGATGCATTGGCATATTGAACATTAATTTCAAAAGCCGACTTTGCTTTACCTAAGGCAGACAGTGGGGGATATATGGTCCAACCATTATTATTCTTTCTTATATCAATTACCGCATCCAAATTGCCTTTGGATAAATCTTTATCAAGATCAGCCCTTTTTACCCCCTTTACAAATTTTATTACGGTGCTTTTTTCTAAAGCTTTATAAATTTCATTTGCAGTATCGCAAGTTGGCGCTACACCCACGTCAACGCTAACACCGCCACCACCAATAAAGCCAAACACTAAAATAAATATCAGCGGAAAAGCCAGACTAAACACCACCGAAGATGGGCTGCGGGTTATAGAACGGAAAGCGGCTTTGGCAATGGAAAGCGTAGCGCGTATATTGTTATATGGTTTGTTGGTCATTAGTCAATTGTCATTGGTCATTAGTCATTGTTTGTAGAAGAGTAAATCTGAAATCGAACATTCGAAATCAAACTATCCTTCTCGCCATTCCTTACCCGTCATGTTAATAAAAACATCTTCTAAATTAGCTGCTTTAACCTGCTTAGGCCGTTCAAAACCTGTTGCTACCAGGTTGTCAATAAACTGGTCGGGTGTGTCAATACCTATCACACGGCCGCCATCAATAAAGGCAACGCGATCACACAGCACTTCGGCTTCGTCCATATAGTGGGTGGTAATAACAACGGTGGTGCCATTGTCGCGGATCTCGCGTATCAGGTCCCACAAATTGCGGCGGGCCTGTGGGTCAAGGCCGGTGGTTGGCTCATCCAGAAAAACAATGCGCGGATCGTTGATTAAGGTAGTAGCTATAGAAAAGCGCTGTTTTTGCCCGCCGGATAGTTCTTTATATTTTGCTTTAGCTTTATCGGTAAGTGCTACTTTGGCCAGCATTTCTGCAGGCGTTTTATCTACGCCATATAACCCACAAAACAGTTGAATTAATTCGGATAAGTTAAGATTAGGGTAATAGCCCGCTGCCTGCAATTGTACACCAATGCGTTTTTTTATTTCGCCTGCCTGGGTGTCAATATCAAATCCGTCTACGGTAACGCTGCCTGATGTTTTTTGGCGCAGACTTTCAATTATCTCCAGCGTAGTGGTTTTCCCGGCACCGTTAGGGCCAAGTAAACCAAATATTTCTCCTTCGTAAACTTCAAAGCTTATATCGTTTACCGCTTTAAAATCGCCATAGTGTTTTACCAGGTTTTTTACCGTGATAATGGGGTGTTTTGCCATAACGTAAAGGTGGTGCAGAAAAACCGAAAAGCAATAAATATTTTTAGGTTAATTACACTATTTAAATATTTAAAGACTTTATTTAACCAGGTGACCAATTAACTGAATGGCCAAAGCAACATGTGCTATAAACTTGGTAACTATAAACAATAACGATGCGGTTAAAAACTTTTCCATTGTTTTGCGTAATGATTTATGAACCAAAATTGGCTCAAATAAGCATCGTAACACAGTGTTTTTAGGTAAACGCGGGCTAATTGTCGGTAAATGCAGGGGAGAGGCGGCAAATCCTTTACTTACAAATAACGATAGGTTTAAAACCCATTGCTATTTGCAAAGCGATTCAGCTAATATTAATTCTTCTTCAACTCGCTTTCAGACTTCAGCACCTTACCACCATCGGCTTGCTTTATTTCGTAAGCCGGTTCTTCTTTATCAGCGTTGCGTTTTACGTGCGCACCTTTTATGGTTTTTTCCACAAGTTCGTCGTGCTTTTTAACTATCTCACCTTCGGCGGTTCCTTTGCCCCATTTCCAGGTAACTTTATCTCCTTTTTTCATAAACAAAAATAGCCCCGAATAAGTCGGGGCTATTTTTGCAAAGCAAACTTGCTGCCATGTTATTCAATAAGGGTCCCTATATAGTAATTGAACATGTCTATCTCCATATTCTCTTTAGTTAAACCGGCAATGTCAAGCGGTTTTAATTCACTTGTGGGCGTAACAAGTTTATACTCGCCGCCTTTTACCCGTATTTTAACCGGCATGGCAAAATCGGGCGCTTCAGCTATCCACCGGCAAAACAAGCGGCCCCTAACCGTTTCTATGTTAAGTATGGGCAAACTTTTGTGATGCAGATACTGGTCAAACACCGGCAATAATTTTATGCCCGATTGCGTGGCGATATAGCCCGTAATATCATGATAAGTCACCGTTTTATGGTAAAAGGTTTTATTAAGTCCGCGTAAAATATCGCGCCACTTGCCATCATCGTTAATAATGGTACGTATCATGTTCAGTATTACAGACCCTTTAGCATACATATCACCCGATCCTTCTTTATTTACACCATACGGCCCAACAATTGGCGCATCATTGTCGATGCCTTTACGCAGGCCAAAGTTATATTCTTGCCCGGCTTGTTTGCCATAGTGCGTTTCTATAAACAACGATTCGGAATAATCTGTAAAGCCTTCATGTATCCACATGTCGGCAATATCTTTTGAGGTAATGTTGTTGCCAAACCACTCGTGCCCGCTTTCATGAACGACTATATAATCCCATTTTAAGCCCCAACCCGTGCCTGACAGATCCTGCCCCAGATAACCATTACCGTATGCGTTACCATAGGCAACGGCGCTTTGGTGCTCCATTCCTAAAAAGGGGGTTTCTACCAATTTGTAACCATCCTCATACCAAGGGTAGGGGCCAAACCAATGCTCAAACGATTTTAGCATGGGTTTAACGTTCGCCTCAAAGTGTTTTATGGCTTTCGCTTCATTATAGCTTAATACCCAGTAATCTAAACTCAAATTGCCCTTTTCGCCTGCGTAGGTGTCGCTGATGTGAGCATAGTTAGCTATGTTAACTGCTACGCCGTAATTATTAATAGGGCTGCCAACAAACCAATCGAAACGGGTATAGCCGTTTTTCAGATCAGTTGTTTTTCGTAGCCGTCCGTTTGATACATCGGTTAATCCGGTAGGAACGCTGATGCTGATGAGCATGCTATCCACTTCATCGGCCTGATGATCTTTATTCGGCCACCATACACTGGCACCCAAACCCTGGCAGGCAGTTGCTACAAAAGGCTTTCCCAACGAATCGGTTTTGTAAACCACACCACCATCCCATGGAGCCTTTTTGGCCACTACCGGGTTGCCAGAATAATGCACAGTAAACTCATCGCGCGTTCCCTTAACAATTGTTTTGGGGAAGGTTACAAAAACTGCGTTAAACTCCCGTTTAAAAGGAACGTTGGTGCCTTTGTAAACTATCTTTTCAATTTTCAGATTGTCAAACAGATCAAATTGCAGCTTGGTAAAATTTTGCGTAGCGGTAAACTTAAACTGATTGCTGCCGCTGATGAATTTTTTGTCTATATCAAACTTAACATCCAAATGATAGTAATTGATATCATAACAGGTGCGCAATGGTGTCAGCGTGCCACGCAGAGTGTCTGCACGGGTAAATTTTTGCTGTGCTTTAAGCAGCTGCGCATGGGTACAAAGGGGTACAAGCCCTAAAATGAATAGGAGGATACGGGTGAATTTCATAATATGCAGTTAACGGACTCAAATATAATACATCATCTTTAATTTCACATTTAATAATATCATCGTAACATTTTGCTTTACAAAGCCAAAAATCTCCAATTAACTAATCACTAATAACCAAAATAATTAACTTTGGGCTCCAAAACAATAAATATGCAATATGATGTTATCGTAATCGGCTCGGGGCCGGGCGGCTATGTGGCTGCTATACGCTGCGCCCAGCTCGGTTTAAAAACTGCCTGTATTGAAAAATATGCTACCTATGGCGGTACCTGTTTAAATGTTGGCTGTATCCCATCCAAAGCTTTGTTAGATTCTTCTGAGCATTTTTACAATGCGGGGCATACTTTTCAAAGTCATGGTATTAACCTTAAGGACCTTAAGGTTGATATAGCCCAAATGATGAAGCGCAAAACAGAGGTTGTGCAAAAAAACACAGCCGGTATCAGCTTCCTTTTCAAAAAGAATAAAATTGATCCTTACCAAGGCATGGGATCATTTAAAGATAAAAATACCGTAGTTATTACTGCTGCTGACGGCAGCACCAAAGAGATAACCGGTAAGAATGTTATTATAGCTACGGGTTCAAAACCGTCAAGCCTGCCGTTTATTCAGATAGATAAAAAACGTATCATAACTTCAACCGAAGCTTTAACCCTTACCGAAGTGCCTAAGCATTTGGTGCTGATTGGTGGTGGCGTTATTGGTTTAGAATTGGGTTCGGTATACGCCCGTTTAGGCGCAAAAGTGTCTGTAATTGAGTTTATGGATGGTATTATCCCAACCATGGATAAAAGCCTGGGTAAAGAGCTGCAAAAGGTATTATCTAAGCAAGGTATGGAGTTTTACCTGGGCCATAAGGTAACCGGTGCTACTGTTAAAGGCAAAGAGGTTACCGTAACGTTTGACTCACCGCAAGGCGAAAAGAAAGAGTTGAAAGGCGACTACTGCCTGGTAGCTGTTGGCCGTGTAGCTTACACCGATAGCTTAGGTTTGGATAAAATTGGCATTACTGTTGAAGAGCGCGGCCGTAAGATCACCGTTAACGACCATATGGAGACCAGCGTAAAGGGAGTTTACGCCATTGGCGACGTTGTGCGTGGCGCCATGCTGGCCCACAAAGCAGAGGATGAAGGTACTTATGTAGCCGAAACCATTGCCGGACAAAAACCACACATTAACTATAACCTGATACCTGGCGTGGTTTACACCTGGCCCGAAGTTGCTGCCGTTGGCCAAACCGAGGAACAATTAAAAGCAGCAGGTGTTAAATACAAAGCAGGTTCGTTTCCATTTAAAGCGAGTGGTAGGGCAGTAGCCAGCGGCGATATGGATGGCTTTGTTAAAGTTTTGGCTGATGCTGCTACCGATGAGATATTAGGTGTACACATGATAGGCCCACGTGCTGCGGATATGATTGCCGAGGCAGTGTGCGCCATGGAGTTCCGTGCCAGTGCAGAGGATGTTACCCGCATGAGCCATGCGCACCCAACCTACACCGAAGCCATGCGCGAAGCTTGTTTGGCAGCTACCGCTAACCGGCCGATACATATTTAGATTTCGGATTTCGGAGTTACGATTTCGGAGTTTTAGTTAAAAGAAAAAGCCTTTCCGGTGGGAGAGGCTTTTTTGGTATACGCGTGTTTTGTTCCGGTGTGGATGTGAAGCAGGCGGAACAAAGCGGAGCAGGATTTTTAGTAAGCAGTTGACAGTAAGTAGTTTGCAGTTATTGAGCGGAACAAAGTGACGCAACTTATTCGTCAGGAAGATTAGCTGTAGGATTGGGGTAAATGTTTGATTATCAGTGTGCTTATGAAAGTGACTTTTTTTGCTCCGGTAGCGGAGCAAGATTTTAGGGCCAACTTAGTTGGTGATGCCTGGTGGTAATACTGAACCAAACATTTGCTATTCAAAACCATATCCGGCGTGAGTACGCAGCGAGAGGCAAATGTGGTGGTACTCGTGACTTTTTTGTAGTAGAACTATTAAGCGGGGCACAAGTACTCAACGCACCGGCTAGCCCGGCATGCACGCGCCAGCAAGGGAAAGAATTATAACTCTTTTATCTTGATTAAAAATTCATCTAACCTATGCGCGCCTTCCACTTCGCGCTTATCAAAAACCATGAAATACTTGTAATTGCTGCCGGCCTTTTGAACCCAAGCATTACCTAAACGTAATTTAGCTTCGCTATCTGAATTGTCCCGGTCGTCGCCCTTTGTTTCGAGGATGATGGTTTTTCCGCTTTTCGTTTGGATTATAAAATCAGGATAGTGATTAACAAAGCCATTTAACCTGAAACCTCTGCGTTCAATGTTGCGCGTCCAAAATAGGATATTAGGTAAGTTGGCTATTTCATTGATGACCTTTTCCTCAAAGCCATTCATTTCGCCTTCCTTATCGTATAATGACTTGCCAATATCCTTTGAGGTGAAGCCGGGTGAAATGTCCATAGGTAATTTGAAAGAAGCTTTTACATAGGTGCGATCTGTGTCAATAAAAGTTCGAAACTGCTTTTCGGCATAAGCATCTGATAAGGCTTTGATTTTTTCTTTTATTTTGTCTTTGTAGCTGTATTCATGACCGGCAAAGTCAGAAAATTGTTCGTCGGTAAAATCTTCGAGTATTCTGCTTACAAATTTTTCGATTTCTCGTTGTGGTATTGGGTCCATTCGGCCTAGCAGTTCTATTATCCGCTTGGTAAGGTTCCTAACCCTACTGTCCTTTCTGCTCGGATCAAGTATATAAGTCATCACCCTTTCTCTAACTTCGCCGTCAAGTCTTACAAACGATGGCGTATAATCTTTCTTAGTTTCATCTAAGTCAACTTTATAGAGTTCAGAAGCTACACTTGCGAAATTAATATTAGTGTTCTCTTTTCCTAAAGCAAAACCGCTCAACAAATCTTCTTTTTCTAACAGCATTTCGTCAGTAGAGAATATGTCACCCGTTGACTTTTTAATAAAGAACTGTGGGATTTCCAATTTTCCAGCTTCTGCTTTAAAAGTGTCCTTCATTGTGTAGGTATTAACAAGTCCTTTTATCTCTGTAGGTATAAAGTTAGCTAACGGGTTTGATTCAATTGCTGATACCATAGCTGTAAATGCAGCAGTTTGTTCTAAAGCAGTATCTTCGATATGTCTTACAGAAGCATCCCCCGCTACGTCATCAGTTAATTGTTTAATCCTTGAAACATCAATATCGTCCAGTGTATCATTTTCCGGTGTTAGTGCATCAGCGGCAGGCGGCGTGTTAAAAACCAATTGACTTAGCGGATCGACGACTGCTAAAGGAGCATTCGAAGACTCAGCGGTCTCTGCCACCTTGTAATCTTTACTACTGAAACCCGATTTGTTTAGTCCTTTTACTATGCTATCCAAAGTATCAAGGAACTTGGACGATGCTGTTAATACATAGCTTAAGTTAAGAAGCGGAAAACTATGTTGATGTACATAAGGCTGCCTTAACACTCTCCCTAAAATTTGTTCAACATCAACCGCAGACGATTTATCTGCCAATGAGGCCAGAATATATGCAAATGGACAATCCCATCCTTCTTTTAACGCATTAACGGTAATGATGTATTTAACCTTGCAAGTTGGTGACATCAAATCTTCGTTTTTGATCTCGTTAATAGTAGCAGTTTTAATTTTTATTTGCTCTTCGGGTATTTTAAGTTCAATCAGCTTTGCTTTTAGCTTTTCAAATGTGGTATTATCATCTGCATTCTTAGGTTGAGCCTGAAATAATACGATAGGGCGGATGTAACGACCTCCCTTTTTCTGTTCTTCTTTAGCTTGCAGCTCCAATTTCTTTTGTAACTGTAAAGCCGAATTTATCACCTCCGTTTTGTCCTGGTGGTTATACACAATTACCGGGAGCTTAACCATGTTATTTCGTTTTAGCTCAATGGCATCTACAAAGGTGATGATATTGCTGTTTTTACGCGGTGTGGCAGTTAAATCAAGTATAAAACTTGGATTAAGGTTTTTAAGCATCTCAACACTTAATTCGCTTTCGGCATTGTGGCTTTCGTCTACGATAACCACTGGATTGAGCTTTTTTAAGATGTTTGCAGCTGACAAATCTTCCTCCTCTTCTAGAAGACCTGAAAATGATTGTAAATTGCCGTTTTCTCTATTAAGTCTTTTCGCGTCTTTGTTGTTTGATCTTAAGCTGTCAAAGCTTAATACAAATATACTTAGTTGTTCTTTGATGCTTGATATATTGAACCCGCTACCTTGTAATAAAGCTTGCTTGTCGTAAACCTCGACGCGGTTGCCGAAATGTGAATTTATCCTTTTACGGTACGCATGGTTAGGGTCTTGCAAGTTAGCTAGCGTTTGATCATGTATAGTAACGCCAGGCACTAGCCAAACCACCACTCTATCTTTAATTTGACTAAAAGAATCGAATATAGTTTTGATTGCGTTACAGGCGATAAAGGTTTTACCACCAGCGGTGGGAACCTTAATACAAATATTGGGTGCTTTTGGAACGTTATTTTTATATGGCTCAATCGCAGTGCCGGGGAAAGGTCTTATTGGAGTACGTGGATGTTTAAGCCAAAAACCCTCGAATGCTGCCCTGATATCTTTTTCTTCCTGTATGTAGCTTAAAAAGATTGCCAGGTCGTCTATAACTTGTTGCTGATAGGATTTTAGCTCCATTGATGTTAAAATTTGGTTATATCGCGTGGAATCTTTTTAAATATAATGTTATGCTTCTTCATGAAATCAGCATTGAGTAAGCAGTTATCAGCGTATATAACATATTGTTCTGTTTTGATTTTAATTGTGCTCAAAAAAAAGTCATCTAATGCCGTCGTTACTCCACTCTTATAATAGAAGTAGTAACTAGTCTGGTTATAAATATCTAGAAAATATTCATTTTCCAAAATTGCTGATTGGTTCAATGGCTGCTTAGTCTCTGTATAATAAATGTAATTCCGCAACTTATTTATACCTATTGATTCATTTAACTGATCGTTTTCACTAAATATAGATTCGCCCAATTTATAAAAGTTAAAAGAATCATCTATACCATCGATGTCTCCGTAGCCCTCTATAACTTTTTCTATTCTCGCTGCTGTAATAGTTTGCGCATATTCTTCCATCTCAATTAAAATAAAATTTCGCCTACCTTCGTCCTCTTTATTAAGGTCAAGGATCGCGTGACCCGTCGTCCCGGATCCGGCAAATGAATCCAATACGATATCATCGCTGCGAGTCAGCGCACGCAATATTTCTGTAATAAGACTGAGTGGTTTAGGATAATTGAATTTTTCGGGAATGTTTATTTCGGCAAGAAGTGCCGTTCCTTTCACAGAATAAAACTCCTTTTCTAACCAAATAGTGGGAATATCATTCCCGACAGTTTCATTTGCTCCGATGATTAATGTCGGCGAATTATTTTCCTTTCCTTTTATGGCAAGTGTTCCACTTTTAATTTTCTTGATAACTCCTTCTGGTAAATATTGAATACTGTACTTATTTGAGCTTCCTTTTTGCTTATTGGGAGTTATTTTAATAAATCCTTTTTCCCAATCACTTAACAATCTGCTTGGCGACAGTCTCCACACGCATTCTTTACCCTTACTTGTTATTGGCCACACTGCAACTGCTCCATTTGGAATGGAATCAGATTCATAAACATAATCTTTAAGAGCCCCTTTGTATGCCCCACTTTTAACTTTTTCCTGTAAAGATTCGCCTATCCCACATAAATTATTTGTCACTGTATCAACAAATATTGGATAAGTTTGATTAGGTCTCTGCGTCTTATCAAAAGTAGCCAAGGTTAAACCTTCAAAAGGCGAGCGGGCCTTTCCACCTGTAAAAGTCATTGGATTGGCTTCGAAATCTAAAGGAACTATGAAAATCAAATATTCATGTTGATAATTAAATGATCCAGATGGCTTACCGCCAGAGGTTTGAATTGTTGCACATGTAATTTGTGCAGAAGAAAATATCTCCTTAAGTATCGGCATTAGGTTAAAAACTTCTTGGTAACCGATGCTAATTACCATTCTACCGTCTTTTGAAAGTAGTTTTTGTAGTAGCTTCAGCCGAGGATACATCATGCAAAGCCATTTATCATGCCTACTTAAATCTTCGCCCTCTTTGCCTACAACCTCATTTAGCCATTTTTTAATCTTCGGGTCATTCACATTGTCGTTGTATTTCCACTCCTCGTTTCCTGTGTTATAAGGCGGGTCAATATAAATACAATTGATTTTTCCCTCATATACAGGAAGCAACGATTTTAGAGCCGCTAAGTTGTCGCCGTGTATAATTTTATTGCCACTTTGCGTTTCCTCAGTGCTTTGCACACCGTTATCGAAACCATATTGATGATCTAAAACTCTATAAGGGACGTCTAAATGATGGTTTATTACTTTATCTTTTCCGATCCAGTGTAGTGTAGGCATATTAAAATTTGAAGGTTAAAGATAGGTATTTGTTGTTGGGTTGCAATTTGAAGTGAAAGCAATCGGTTGGTTGCGTGCCGCAGGTAACGCCATTATTAGTTAAAATACCGCGACAGTTTTTTGCTTGCGCAACACAAACAGCGGGTTATACGGTGTATATTATTTATTTTTGTTGGTGTTTAGGCAATTAAGGCGTTTACTGGTTTACAGATGGAAGCATTTTAGGGTGCACGAGAACGTGGCCGATGCCCTGCGTAATACCATAGTAGTGCTTTTGCCGCTTTTAATATTATACATACACTACCGCGAAGCTGCCGTAGGCATTGCCGTGGGTGCCCTGCTCATTAGCCTTACCGATCTGCCGGGCAACCGGCTCAACAAAACCCTTACCGCGCTGCAAAGCCTGGCTATTATTTTAATAACATCAGTAATTTTTTCTGTCGGTTTAAAAAGTGCCGTAGCCACCGGCATTGTGCTGGTTGTGCTAACCTTTGTACTGTCTATGCTGAGTGCCCTGGGTGGGCGCTCTGCCGGGGCCGGAGCTATGGGGATAGCTTTGATGGTGTTTATGCTGGGTTTGCATCCGCAGCATCCTTTAATATTTAGTTTGTATATTTTACTGGGCGGGGCATGGTTTTATGTGGTTAGCCTGGCGCAGGTGTTTTTACTGCCTTTCAGATCGTTGCATCAGGCCTTACGCGAAGTACTGGCCGCCACTGCCGATTTTCTGGAAGCCAAAGCAGCTTGTTATGATCCGGGTGTGCCGCTGGCAGAAAGTTACAAGCGCACCATTGTATTGCACCTGCGCGTTGCCGAAAAACAGGAATTGGTAAGGCAGATCTTACTGGGCGACCATTGGGCCATGCGCGCCTCGGGCGCTTACGTAAAAAGCTTGCTCAATACCTCTATACAGGCCATCAGGTTGTATGAACAGGTAACCGCCACACATTATGATTATGTAGTGGTGCACCAGCGACTGGAACAATCGGGCGCTTTGGCCCTTGCCGCGCAGCTGATACGCCTGCAGGCTGCCGAAACAGGGTGGTTAAGCAGCGTAGTGCCACTTAGTAAGTTGTTGCAACCACCCGGAGGGACGCAGCAATACAATGATCTGGTAAAGCGTTTAGCGGATTTGGCCGGACAATTACCCGCTACTGACGCAGCCGTAGTAAACGGATTACTGGTAAATGCCGAAGGGATAAGGAGCTTGTTGGAGGCCATCCGCACAAAACGTAACGATGCTTTACCAACACCTGATGATGCAGAACAGGTTGAAAAAGCAAAACTGGGTATGTTTCTTTCAGTATCCGGTGGTTACGCTAATAAACTTTTTTCGCAATTTCATTTGCGGTCGCCTGTGTTTCGTTTCTCATTGCGTTTAACATTATTGTTTGCTATTGGCTATTTGGCAACGGTACTTGTAGTTAAAGACCAGTATGCCTATTGGCTGCTGTTAACCATTTTAATTGTATCGCGGCCGCGGCTGGCCATTACCTGGCAACGCAACCTGGAGCGCCTTGCGGGCACATTGGTGGGTGTAGCCATAGCAAGTTTATTGTTATATATTGTAAAATCTCCGCTGGTTTTACTGTCTGTAGCGGTTATTGCCTTATTTGGCTTTTTCACCTGGAACCGTTACCGTTACAGCTGGTGCGTTTGCTGTGTAACGGTATCGGTAGTGCTGTGCTTAAGCGTATACCACGGCGGGCCCATATTGATATTATCGGCACGCATAGGTTATACCCTGGCGGGATGTGCTTTGGCCTTTGCGGGGATATTTGTTTTTCCGGTGTGGATACGTAGCGAACTGGATGGTTTAACGCGGGCGGCGGTTGAGGGCAATAAATTATTTTTAACTGCTGTAGTGAATGAGACCGACGACGCTAAAATATGGCTGGCACGCAAAGAGGCGCATTTGCGGCTGGCGCGATTGTCTGAAGGGATAAAACATGCCCGTCTTGAACCCGGATCAGTTGATCTGCCGCGGCTTGAGCATATTCAGGTTTTAAATTACCGTATCAATTCGGTTATTATATCATTGTTCCTATCGCCGCAACGCGGTAATCTGCAGCGTTCGGCAGTAGCATTAAAAAATATTCATCAGCATCTGGATGATTACGTTAATGCGGCGCAACCGCACCAAACCCATTCTGCATTTAAAAAAGATGAACTTTTAAAGGGCATAACTTTATTACAAGCATTAGCTTTTGAGTTGGCGGGGTATGCCTCTGATAGTAAATAATGCAGAAAAATACTGCGTACTTATTCAGGCAAACAAGCTCTTAAACTCGCGGTAATAGGTTTTAATGTGCTGTTCCAGTTGTTTAACAAATCCCTTTGTTAATTTTCCGCTGCGGCGCACGCAGGTGTTTTCTGGCGTAAGTTCAACTTCGCCCAACACTTCGCCGTGTTCTATTACCTTAAAATGCCCCTGATGGTGGGGGAGAAGGGTTACGTTAAGTTGCTGCCCGGGCAGATTGATCAATACATGAAACTGATGCTGTGGCAAAAAGCCTGATTGCTGTAACATAATACCTCCGTTTTAATAGATAACCGTAATTTTAATACAGATGCTTATAATTGGAAACACTTAAAACGCAAAAATATTGCCGACGAAATGTTAATTATGCGTTAAAAGCTTACGTTAAAGTTAAAGCGAAAAAATGAGAATGCTGTAAAATTTATATTAATTTTTACAAATGTTGTGTTAATACCTGCTGCAGCTGGGCCGCCTGTACAACACCGCTTTGCCGCCATTTGGTTTCGCCATTTTTAAATACCATTAGGGTAGGTACGCTTTGTATTTTATAGGCGTTGGCAACGGACGGGTTTTTATCAATATCTATTTTAATGATAGTTACTTTATCGCCCATATTGCTTTTAAGTTGCTGCAATATTGGCGGCATCATTTTACAGGGGCCGCACCACTCTGCCGAAAAATCTACCAGAACGGGTTTTTCTGATGCTATAATGTCGTTAAAGTTTGCCATGGTAGTATAACTTCTAATGCATCAAAAAGTTTGTAAACGTAAAGATGCTTTGCATTTACTGTGCATTTTAAGGGTATTTGTGATAAAAATTACTCACAAATAACATTGATCTTACATCCCAATTATTGAAGCAACATCAAATTGTAATGAGGTGGATAGATAGCAAAGCATTAACAATGCCTTACTGTCATCTTTAATTACAATGTATCTTGCCTTTTTGCACCTGGCGCAAAAAAGTTTTTTAATAGGTAAAAAGAACAAAAACGTTCTTACAAACCAACTTCTTCGCTGTTTAAAATGAAAGGGTGATCCGCATTTCGGACAAATATGGTCGTTGGATCTGGAATGTTTAGCTTTCAATAAAATGAGTATTAGTTTCGGCTTTTAAAGCCACAATGTAAAAATAAATGTACAATAAATATTAAAATATTTGTAATAAGCACTTTACCCTATACAGTTCTAATTTTATTTTTTTTCCTGTTCCATATATGTTAACACCTTTGCAAACACCGCTTTATAATGAGCTGTTGTTTTAGTTAGTTTATTATTAAATGCTCTTTGATCAGCTATTTTAGTTAACTCAGCAAGTTCATCCAGTATTTCAAGGCCGGTTTTAATGGTATAACCATTAACGCTGCCATTCCCCAGCCGCCGCTCATAATAATCCAGCTGATCTGTAACATAAGCATCAATACCTTCCGCCATTTTGGTGCCTATGTTGTATTGATTTAGTTGGTAAGCCAGGCGCGTTACCGACAACCTGTTGTTAGCCGCCTTTATATCAGCAAATATTGCCGGCATTTCATCATCATACTTGCGGATCAGGTTCGCAGCCAGATCCGGGTGACCTTCCTTGATCAGGTTTTGCGCCAGCAGAGTAAATGATTTTGTTGTTACCGAGTAAAACATGGTGCGGCTTTCTTCGTCAAGGTATTTTGCGTTTTTATAATTGCCAAACCTGAATCTGTTCATCAGGTTATTATACATCACCATGCTGTTTGTTTTCAGCGTCTGGTCTTCCAGCGTGGTATCAGGTTTTAACGGTAGCAGGCGGTAGGTAAAACCTTCGCGGTATAAATAATCCTGTAGGCCCACCAGGTTAGCATTACCAATAGTAACGGTAAAGCATATAGGGCGTTTCCAGTTATTGTGAGCCAACATATCTAAAATGGCAAGGTCATCCTTCATCACATAATCTGAATTGTATTGCCAGGTCAGGCTGTCGGCCATGCTAATTTGCTGTTGCTTATCAAGCACCCTGTTCTTTATAACTGCGTCTTTGTTAACTGTTAATTTTAGCTTTTTAGTAGGGAGGGGGTTAAAACTTAAACCATTTCGCCCTTTAACCAACTTATCAGAAGTTATATAATCAAAAACCTCTTTCAGTTCGGTATTATTTGGGTTAGCGTTATCGCGGTAGTAAATTATGTCGCGTATACCGCTTTTATACTTGTTGAATGGCATAGTAACCGGCAACGGTGCCGATTGGTTCATCTGCCGCGTCATTTGCCTGATGTTCCAATCTGTTGATAACAGACTGATGTTTACCACCCGCACATCGGGCCTTACGTTCTCAACTTCCTGGGCATACCAAAGCGGGTAGGTGTCATTATCGCCATAAGTAAATAAAATGGCATTGGGCGGGCAGGAAATAAGGTAATTATAGGCCATATCCCGCGCTACGGTTTTTGTTGATCTATCATGCCCCGGCCACTCCTTAAAAGCCATTAAAACCGGTACCATTAGCAAGCATGCAGATATAGCTACAATAACAGCCCTTTTAGCGGCCAGCAATTTTTTAAGCAAGCTTGCTAGCGCTGTAACGCCAACACCAACCCAAATGGCAAACGCGTAAAAAGAGCACACATAGGAGTAGTCCCGCTCGCGGGGTTGTATGGCAGGCTGGTTAACATACAATACAATTGCCATCCCTGTAAAGAACCACAACAGCAGTATAACTACAGCATCGCGTTTGCGGTTTTTAAAGTGATACCACATGCCTAACAAACCTATTATTAGCGGCAACCCGTAAAGCGGCATGTAATTGGTACCCTGTGTTACAGATTTTGGCAGTTGTTTAAAACCATCCAAAATGCCTGTGGTCCAGTCGCCATCTACGTAACCTGTTAAACCGCCCATACGCTGCTGGCCGTCCATCTCGTTAACACGTCCGGCAAAGTTCCACATAAAGTAGCGGACGTACATTTGGTAGGTTTGCCAGCTTAAAAAGAAACCGATATTATCTATAAAATTGGGTGCCCTGTCTTCGGGAATTTGCTGCCATTCCCTATAAAAAGACGGATCGCCGCCATCATTGCTATAGATCCTGGGAAAGAAAGTGTTGTGATCATAAACATACGCCTGCTTTTTGCCCGATTCTTCGTATCGCTGCTTCCCCTTAATGTACATAGTGCCTGCATCTTTCCGCTCAATTATTTTGGCATCAAAATAAGGCCCGTAAAACAAAGGCATCTGCCCGTACTGGTCGCGGTTAAGGTAGCTGTTAAGTGTAAAGGCGTTATCGGGATTAGAGTTATTCAGATTAGTGCCCGCGGTTGCCCTGATGGGTATATAGGCAAACGAGCCGTAACCGAAATAAACAAATGCTGTACATAGCAATATAAGGTTTAACACCGGTTTGTGTTTTTTTACGCTGTAAACGATACCCGCGGCCAAAAGAATGATCAGCAATATGAAAAACAAAATTGCCCCGGTATTAAAACCAAACCCAAGCGAGTTAACAAAATACAGATCGACATAAGCTGCCGCTTTTATAGTGTATTGCCTTACACCGAATTGTACTGCCGCTAAAATACCTACGCTAGCTAAAAAGGCTAAAGCTGCAATTTTTAGGTTCATTGCTTTATAGCGTCTGTTAAAATAAACCAATGTAATAGCAGGTATGGTAAGCAAATTAAGCAGGTGTATACCTATAGATAGCCCAATAATGTAAGCTATAAATATCAGCCATTTATCAGCATCCGGCTCGGCGGCGTGGACATCCCATTTCAATATTGCCCAAAAAACAACAGCGGTACACAGCGCGGATAACGCAAACACAATGGTTTCTACAGCCGAGAACCAAAAGGTATCAGAAAAAGCGAAGCAAAGCGCCCCTGCTAAGCCACTGCCCATTATCAGCAGGGTTTGCTGTTGGGGTGTCCATTGCTTGTTTTTTGCCAGCAATTTTTTAGCAAGTGCCGTAATGCTCCAAAACAAAAACATAACGGTAGCGGCGCTTGCCATAGCCGAGCCTAAGTTGGTATAATAGGCAACCTTTGTATTATCGCCAAAAGAAAGTAGTGAAAATACTTTGCCCAACATGGCAAACAGGGGGTAGCCCGGCTGATGCGAAACCTGTAAACGATAGGCGCAGGAGATGAATTCGCCGCAGTCCCAAAAACTTACAGTGGGTTCTAAAGTAAGGGTATAAGTAACGGCAGCAATGGCGAAACAAAGCCAGCCTAAAATATTATTGAGTTTATTGTATTGTGAAAGCATTCAGGAGCAAATATACAAATAGCGATGAGTTTCAAACTCATCGCTATTTGTATAGCCGAAACTGTTGCTTAGCGGCGAGGTGGTTGTTTGCTTTCTTTTAGCAATTCGGGTACCAGTTTTACAATTTCTATGGTGGCTTTGCCAACCACCAACATCGCTTTAAAACCAAAACGCACAAAAGGCTTCATTACGTCCCAGGCTTCCGGCCTGTCTTCTTTACTTTTATCTGTTGCAGTGTATTTTACAGGTGTAGTTTCCATATAGGTGTTTACATATATAAGTAACTTATATAGAAAATGTTTTACCTGAAACGCTACACCTTTTTAGGCGGCAGATCAAAAGCTATAGCATTGTGCTCAAAGTGCCCTTTGTGAGATCCGTCGCAAAATGGTTTGTTGGCCGATAGGCCACAACGGCATATAGATACCACTGTTCTGCCTTGTAAGCCGTAAGCATTTCCCTGCATATCTACTATCTCAAAATCGCCATCAATTTTTACCGATCCGTTATTGTTTATTGTAAGTTTTGTTGCCATGTTTTGTAAAATATCTTTCGTCAAAGATAATTTTAAACAGCCGTGGTGCATTCATTTTGTGCAATTCAGAATGTATCTAAAAGCCCGTTATGGCAACGCAATATTACACCCGCAACGCTCCCCTAAACCCTCTTGCCGCATAATAAGATTCAGCGCCGTTGTGGTAAGTAAAAATAGTATCATACCTGCGATCGCAAAAAATGGCACCGCCTAACTTTCTGATATTGTCCGGCGTTTTTACCCAGCTTGATGTTTTTAGGTCAAATTTGCCTAACTGCTGCAAAGCCCTGTACTGTTCTTCGGTTAAGATTTCAATACCCATTGCGGCTGCCATATTAATAGCACTATCGGCCGGTTTGTATTCTTTCCTGGCCTCTAAAGCTTCATGGTCATAGCAAACACTGCGGCGTCCTTTTGGGCTCTCGGCAGCGCAATCGTAAAATAGATATTCGCCGGTTTTATCGTCAAAGCCAACCACATCAGGTTCGCCGCCGGTTGTTTCCATTTCATCCAGCACCCATAATTTTTCGGGAGCGGCTGTTAAGTTGGCCTGTACGGCGGCCCATTCTATATCTTTATGGCGATCCTTGTTTTTTTCGAAGCGTGTTTTAAGTGTAGTTAATAGCTCCTCGCTTCGTTGTGCTGATAGTATATTTTTGATGCTCATGATCTTATAAATTAACGGAAACAATACGCCTTTCAACCGGCCTGAAATACCAGGACAAAATGGTTAACACTATTAGCAATAAAGGCCCAAAAAGCTCCTTCACGCCATCGCCAACAGCCAGATGCGAAAACACCGCTCCCGACATAGCGAAGAAAAACCCTGCATAGGCCCACTCTTTCAATAAACCAAATTTAGGAATTAGTACCGCTACAACACCTAAAATTTTCCATATTCCCAACAGGGTAAGCACATAGAGCGGGTAGCCCAAATGCGCTATCATATCTGCCTCATCCTTTACCTTAATTAATTGCACAATGCCTGTTGACACCATACCTAATGATAGCCAGAGCGTGGCTACCCAATAAATTATCCTGTTTCTTTTCGTCATGATGTTTTAATTTTGTTCGCCATTATCTCCTGTAAACGGTTATGCGCCATGTTTAAGCCTTGTTTAAACGGCATTTGCAGCACTCGGTCGCGGTGCTCAACAGAGCGGTATAGGGTGTGTATGGTTAGTTTACTGGTTACATCTGTAAGGCTTTCAAATTCCAGAAACTCCAGCTGTACATCAAAGGGCAAATTCTCAAACTCAAAGGTGCGGGTTATCTTTGCGTTGCTTATAAACTCGTGTATCGCTCCGTTAAAGCGGTATTTGTTGCCCTTAGGGTCGGTGGTTTCAAACTGAAAGCCGCCTTGTTTTTTGTTTTCCAGCTTTAGCACTTTGGTTCCCATCCATTGTTCAACAATTTCTGCCTCGTTATAAGCTTTAAAAAGCAGCTCAACGGGTAGCTCAAATTCGCGGGTTATGGTGATATCGTTCCTGCCGTTTTCGGCATCAACTTTAGTTTTTAGTTCCATAATGGTTTATAGTTTTTTGTGGGGATAGTTTTTCATAATGGCTTCCAGTTTATTAAACCTGTCGTCCCACATCTGGCGGAAAGGCTCAATAAATTCGGCTACTTCTTTCATTTTTTTTGCGTTAATGTGATAATGTACCTCGCGCCCGGTTTGCGTTTGTGCCAGTAATTCGCACTCGGTAAGTATCTGCAAATGTTTGGATACTGTTGGGCGGGCGGTATCAAAATTGGCGGCTATGGCACCTGCCGTAAGCGATTGCGAAGCAACTAAAAGCAGTATGGCCCTGCGGGTAGGGTCGGCAATGGCCTGGAACACGTCTCGTCTTAAATTCATTATGTAGCTATTTGGCTACAAATATATGTGTAGTTATTTAGCTACGCAAATTTATTTTTAAAAAAGAATGTGCGGTTATTTTAGTTGCTTGAAAGTTGGCTTTTCCTATAGCGATGGGTTTAAAAATAGGAGTGTTCGAAAGATTTGAAGGAAGCGGTGGGCTGTGCGATTCCCTCCCTTGGGAGGGTGTAGGGAGGGGTTTAGCCGCTTTGTTAAACCCCTTCCCGCCACTTCACAAGCTACCGCACCCTTCCCCAAGGAAGGAGTTTTTAAGGGTTACAAATCTTCCGAACACTCCTATTTTTAAACCCATCGCTACATTAGGGGTGTCTTAAATATTTGCAGCCTCTTTATTGTATTTGCTGCGATAAACCAGCGGCGAAACTCCTGTAAACCTTCTGAACACTTCCCGAAAAGCTTTCAGATCAGAATATCCTACCTCATACATAATTTCGTTAATTGATTTGCGCGTAGTTTCAAATGATTTCTTTGCAGATTCAACCCTTACGCGCTGAATATACTCAATGGGGGTGTTACCGGTAGCCTTAATAAAACGTCTGTCGAAATTTCTTCTGCCCACAGAAAATTTAGAAGATAAGCTTTCAATAGAGATCTTTTCCGTCAGCTGGCTTTCAATATAAGCTTGGGCCTCTTTCACCATTTCGTCATTATGCTGCTTTTGTCCTTTAAAAATAATAAACGGCGACTGGCGCTGCCTGTCCATCTCTATCTGGAAAATTTTTGAGCAAAAAATCGCGGTCTTGCGGTCGTAATATTTCTCAATCAGGTAAAGCACCAGGTTAAGGAAAGAGTAAGCACCTCCGTTGGTGTAGATGCCGTTTTCATCCGTTATCAATTCGTCGGTTTGTAAGTTTACATTGGGGTACAAGGCCCTGAACTTGTTGGCATAGTTCCAGTGTGTTGAGCAGTTTTTACCCTCAAGCAGCCCGGTAGAGGCCAGCATAAATGCGCCGCTGCACATGGTGGCTATCTCTGCACCGTTTTTATATTGGTTTACAATCCAGTCGGTAATTTCGGTATTGCCCTTTCGTGCCTTGTCAAAATTGCTGCTTAACGATGGTATGATGATCAGGTTTGTTCTGTCAAGGTTAGCTATGCGGTTATGAATATGCACAGAAAATAAGCCGCCCGCCAGATTTACATCCGGAGATATCCCGGCAATTTCAATTTTAAACAATTCTTTATGTCCGCTCTCTTTAAAATATTCATTGGCTCGGGTAAATATCTCAAATGCCCCTGCAATGCAGGCTACTGTGCCCAGGTTGGTCTGGCCGTCGGGTGCTATTATGGTAATGTGCTTCATACTAGTCAAAAGTAACAAGATAGTTTGTCCAAATCAACCCACTATAATGTCTATTTTGACCTATACCAGGTAGGTTATTTGCCGGTATATTTGTATTGTAAAAAGACAATAACTTATGAAAATCAAAATTTTAACGCTTGCCATTGGATTATTAATGGGTAGCCAGTTGGCAAAAGCACAAGTAAAAGCGGCTGATATTGTAAAAGAGTGGGAACGCTCAAAAGCTTATACAAAAGAATATCTGGAAGCTATGCCAGAAAGCGGTTACGCATTAAAACCCACACCCGAAATGCGATCATTTGCTGAACAGATGTTGCACCTGGCCGATGCCAACTATGGCCTTGCTTCGTCGGCATTAGCCATTAAGAGTCCGTTTGCTCAAGGTCAATTTGAAAAAACGGCAGAGAAATCTAAAGTCAATGTAAGTAAGGTGGTGCTGGCCAGTTACGATTTTGTTATTGATCAGATAAAAAAAACACCAGAAGCTCAATTAGATGAAAACGTTAAAATGATAGGCAGTTTTGATATGCCTAAAAGAACAGGCTTAGCAAAAACACTGGAACACCAGGCACACCACCGCGGCCAAACCACAGTTTACCTGCGCTTGGCCGGGGTAACGCCACCACAGGAAAAATTATTTTAAATCATCAAGAGCAACCCTACGCATCATATCTAACATAAAAAACATGCAAGCAACAGATTTTACTACTTCCATAAACGTTGATAACACGCCAATAGAAGTTTTTAACGCTATTAATAAACCTGAAAATTGGTGGTCGGGAGATTTTGAAGGCGATACCGAAAACCTAAACGATGAGTTTACCTATCAATACGGCGATATGCATTACTCTAAACAGCGGGTGGTTGAATCTATCCCCGGCGAGAAGGTAATATGGCTGGTTACTGATAGCCGTTTAAATTTTATTGAGGACAAAGAGGAGTGGACAGGTACAAAGATAATCTTTGAGATAAGCAACGCGGCCGACAAAACCCAATTGACCTTTACCCATACCGGTATAAACCCGGAAGTTGAATGTTATGATGCCTGTTCTACAGCCTGGGGGCAGCTTATTCAGCAGAGCCTTTATAACTACATCACCACCGGAAAAGTGGAAAAACCTGTTTTATAACACCCATTTTATGGATCATTATCAGCTATTTTATAACCTTCATCACCAGGAGCTGCCCTTAGTAGTCGGCAATGCCTGGAATGCCAAAAGTGCGCAGATGATTGAGAAAGCAGGATTTGACGCTATTGCCACATCAAGCGGTGTCATTGCCGACTCGTTAGGCTACAAAGACGGCGAGCAAATTCCGTTTGAGGAAATGCTGTACATGGTGCGGCGGATAAAATCTGTTATAAATATTCCATTATCTGTTGATATGGAACGTGGCTACACAAATGATCTGCAAGAGCTAACCGGCAACATCCAGAAAATAATTGACATTGGGGCGGTAGGTATTAACCTGGAAGACAACCAGGGCGAAGAAATTTATCTGGAGAAATTGTATGCAATAACCGACTACCTTAAAAGTACCAATAAGCAATTATTTATCAATGCACGCACAGATGTTTTTCTGCAAAAGCTGCCTAACCCTGTAGAGACTGTTATAGCCAGAGCTAAATTATATAAAGCTGCAGGTGCAAACGGCTTGTTTGTTACCGGTGTTCAGGATACCGGCATAATTAAACAAATTGTTGCTGCGGTTGATCTGCCCGTGAATGTAGTTGGTGTATCGGCTATTGCTGATGTGCAGCTGTTAGCCCATTGCGGGGTAAAACGCGTAAGCATGGCGGGCATATTATACACAGCAAGCTACAGAAAGATAAATGAGCTGATAACGGCCATTAAAGCTGAAAATTCATTGGCGCGGCTTTATTAAACCATTATCAAGTTACTGTAATATAGATTATTTATCAGCAGAAAACATTTCCTGTGCCTCGTTAGGAAACCTACGATTAAGTAAATTCATCACCGGATTGGTCATAAAGGTGGTGATCAGCGCCATTAACACAAACATAGTAAATAGCTGGGGCGTTAAAATGCCCAGATCATAGCCAATGTTAAGCACCACAAGTTCCACAAGTCCGCGTGTATTCATTAAAGTGCCTATAGCCAAACTGTTATAGGTATTTTCGCCTGTTATTTTAGCAGCAACGGCACTGCCGCCAAACTTGCCGATAACGGCAAGCGCGGTAATAAGCAGGCAGATAAGCCATGAGTTTATATTGCCAAGCAGGCCAATTTCTGTGCGTAAGCCGGTAAAAACAAAAAATAGGGGTAACAACAATATGGTTGCCACATCCTCCGTCTTTTTTGTAACCTGATCCCTGAAATTAAAGCTTTGCGGCATAATTACGCCTGCCAAAAAAGCACCAAACAGCGCGTGGATACCTATCAGTTCGCTCACAAATGCACTTAAAAGCAGCACCACAAAAACAAAGGCAACAGAGGCCCTGGTAATTTTACCATCTGTATTTTTTTGCTCAATTACTTTTTTCAAATAGGGCTTAACCAGGTAAAGCATTATAGCAATAAATACTATGGTTAAAACTATGGTAAAGAAAGCCGCATTTAAAGACCCTGCCTTTACTATGGCAATTACAAATGCAAGCAGGCACCATGCGGTTATATCATCCGCCGCCGCGCAGGTAAGCGCAATGGTTCCTAAGCGTGTTTGTACCATATTTCTTTCCTTTATAATACGGGCCAAAACAGGGAACGCCGTTATACTCATGGCTATGCCAATAAACAGCGCGAAAGCATAAAAAGGAATGTTGCCCGGAGCATAAAATTTATACAGGAAAAGTGCAAGTATTACGCCAAGCAGGTAGGGTAAAAGAATACTGGCATGGCTTATAATAATTGCCGCTTTAGCCTTTTTCTTCAGGGCCTCAAGGTTCAGCTCCATGCCTACTATAAACATGAACAGAATTAGCCCTATCTGGCTAAGCATCTGTATGTTACCAAGCGAAGCCTTAGGAAACAAAAAGGCACCTACCTCCGGAAAGAAATTGCCGATAAGCGACGGGCCTAAAACTATCCCGGCTATTATTTCGCCGATGACAGCCGTTTGGCCAATTTTTTTGAATAACGCAACAAATAATTGCGATGTTATAATGATCACAATTAACTGTAAAATAAAAATAATTAAAGGGCTTGAAAATACTTGTAAAAAGTTGGTTGACAAATGTTTTTCAGAAGCGGCTGTAGTAGCGCTGCTAATAACATCCGACCGCATGCTTTTACCAAACTCAAGTATCAGCATAATTAACCCGATTATACAGGCAAGCATTATTACGTAAAGAATACCACTAAACTTTACTTTCATACTGATAGTTTTCTGCATTGCAATAATTACGGTTAAAATTAGCATCAAAGGCGTTAAACAATAACGCCTTTTTGGCTGTAAAAGCCTTGCAAAATACCATAATAGTAATAAAGTAGCAACGCCGGTATTTGCTAAATATTTTATTTTAACGCAGGGTGAAAGCAGGGTGATAAGGAGTGATCCCGTTTGGATTTGAACCAAAGTCCTTCCCCGAAATTCAAAAAAAGGGGACGCTCTATCCGGCTGAGCTACAGGATCAAGTTAAAAAGCAAAGGTTACCAAACAGCGGGAAAACTGCAGGTAACCTGTTGCTATTGCAGGTGTATAACTGGATAATTACAAAATATAGAACATAACATTGCTTTGCGGCGAAGCACCGGCATCAGGCACCTTGGCATACTCATCTTTAAGCAGTTGACGCAGATCGCGGTCAATTTTTCTGCTGATGGCTGTCATCGGTGTATCGGTTGGTTTGTTCTCAAAAGGGTCCTGTAAATGGATGGCCATCTTTTCTATCAGGAAGAAAGATGCTGACATAGCCACAACCAAGGGGATCTGGAATATGCCGAAATGCTCTATCAAACTAAATGGCATCATCAACGCAAACAGTATTACCAGCATGTGTATGTATAAGCTATACGTAACCGGAAAAACGGTGTTCTTTATGCGCTCGCAGGCACCCATAGCGTTAGAGAAACGATTGAGTGTTTCGTCCATCGCAATCTGCTGATACTCGTTAACCCAGCCCAGGCGTAGCAATAAACGCAGATCATTACCATGCTGCTCTAATAATGCCATTGGCGTATTATCCAGTCTTAAAACGGCTTGTTTTTCCTCATCAGAAATAAGATTGGTAAGGCTTTCATGCGTGTTCTGTCCGCGCAAATGTTTACTTAAGCTATAGCACCAGGCAATTTGCCTTTTTACCATACGTTCGCGCAGGGCAGAGCGATCTTCGTTATCGTAAGAGTTGTCAACAAAGGTTAGTATCTGGCGGGTAAAGGAACGTGAATCATTCACGATGGCACCCCAAAGTGAGCGCGCCTCCCACCATCGATCATACGCCTGGTTTGACCGGAAGGCCAACAGCAATGATATAATTGTTCCTAAAATTGCAGGTATGGCAATGGGGATAGATACGCCCGGGAAATTGTAAATGGTAGAAGCAATGTATACCAGGGCCGAATAAACGCCCAGCAGTGCCAGTTCCATTTTAATTTTGCCCACAACGTAGCTTACTGGAATATTTTTCTTTAGTAGCATAGCGTCTTTTTTAATTTTGGTTAAACATATTGTTCGTCAAGCACAGGCTCCTGTTCTGTGTCTCTAACCACTTCGAGCCTTGCTGCAAATGGTTTTTTATCCAATTCAAGGGTGCTGATTTTTACTACCTTTTTGCCACAACGATCTATCATTTCAATAGGGTTGATACTGGCCTTGTTAAGCATTTTGTATTCATATCCCGAAAGGGGCAAAACGGCATCTATATCATGCAGTTCCATAAAGTTTATAAATGATGCAGCGGTATTGCCATAGAAAAATTCAAGACGGATATTTTTTAGCTGATCCTGATTTTCGTTTTTGAGCTGGATACAGGTTTTATAAAAATCGTCCGATATATGTTTATACTCTGCAGATCGGCGGGATAGCATCAGTAGTTCGCGCACGCAGTCGGTAACGCTCATCATATGCACCATAACAACTTCCACTTCCTCGGGATAGTATTTTGACAACAACTGTGGGATGTATTGGAGAGATTCGGTGCGGTAGTCGGTTGGAATAAGTACTGTTTTCATGGTTCTGAATTTTTTAAGTAAGCACTAATTGTTTTGATACAATTTTACCCCGCACTTATTAAGAACCTATAAGAGACTTATTAGAATTTGATTAGAGTTTGCTGCGATCAAGCGGCAGGAACACCTGGATCTCTGTGCCTGAATCAACCTCAGACCGTATACCGATGCTGCCGTTGTGTAAACGTATAATATTCAGCGTTAAAGGCAACCCCACGCCGTGGCCGCTATATTCGTGTGTGTTTGATGCCCTGAAGAAAGGCTCAAAAATATGCTGTACTTCTGTGGCCGGGATGCCGATGCCGTGGTCGGTTACAGAAAATACAATGCTGTTGTTCTGGGTAAAAAGTTTAACATCCACTATATCATTATGCGAATATTTACACCCGTTGCTAATGATGTTGGTGGCAGCCAGGTTAAGCAGGTTTATGTTGCCGGATACGTAAAGGTTGTCCGCATCGGCAGGCAAGCCGGAAAAATCAATCTGTATATTGCTTGTAGGGATGATTTTTTTTACCGATTCAACTGCGCTTAAAACCAGCTCGTCCATACGTATGCGCTGCCAGTTCTGTTTCTTGCCATCAAAACCTGTTTGCGCTAATGATAGTAAGCTGTTTAGCATTTGTATCAGCTTATTGGTTTCGTCATAAATTACGGTTAAGGCTTCATGGTGCTTTTCATCTGCGTGGCTGGCGTTAAGTGCCAGTTCAAGTTCGCTGTTTATAACGGTTAAAGGCGTACGTAACTCGTGCGAAGCGTTGCTTACAAAATTGTTTTGCGTTTCAAAGGCTGTTTCCAGCCGGTTAAGCATGTTGTTAAACGTGTGCGACAGTTCGGCTATTTCATCTTTACCGCGTGGCTCATCCAGCCTCAGGTGTAGATTGTCTGACGTTATGCTGTTAACCTTTTGAATGATCTTGCGCACCGGCGCTATGGTATAATTAGAAAACGCCCTCCCCACAAAAAAAACAATAATGAGCGCGCCTGCAAAACCTATCAGTAAAATTTTCTGTAGTTCCTCTATTTCGCTCAGTCCGTAAGCATTTAATGCCGTGGCTATTACAATATAATTACCGTTTTTTACGGCGAAAACTTTACCCGCGAAGAACTTATTATCCTTACGGTAAGTAGTGCTTTTTAAATTAATAATGTCCTGAAAAAATTCTTTCGGTACCCCCGGATTGTTGTAGTGCCCGTTCTTGTCGGCTTTAATAATGTACTCCTTTTCTCCGTCAAGCCGTTCCAGGTAACGGTTACGCACCTCTTGGTAAGCATCCTTATCGCCGCCGGGTAATAAATTTATTTCGGCGGTAAGGTTGGTACGCGCCTCAAGGCGTTTAAAAAAGTCGCGGTAGTTAAACTGGTATTCAAAATAAAGGATAAAAGCATTAAGCAGCAGCAAAATGGCTGTAGACAGGCCCAGAAAAAGGAGCGTTATTTTGCTGGTTATCTTCAACTATTCGCCCTCCTTAAGGATGTAGCCCATACCAAAAACGGTTTGGATGTAACGGGTAAGATTGGTTTTATCCAGCTTTTTACGCAGATAGTTGATGTATACATCAACCACGTTAGTGCCCAGGTTAAAGTTGATATCCCAAACGCTTTCCAATATCTGTATGCGCGATAGCACCTTGCGTGGGTTCTTCATAAAATACTCTATCAGCCGGTATTCTGTTGGCGATAGGTTAAGCTGCTTGCCATTGCGCGATAGTATTTTAGCATCGGTGTCAAGCTCCAGATCTTCCCATGTAAAAGTATTGCTTTCCTGTTTGGTTTCGCCGCCCCGGCGCCTCAGCAATGTTTTAAGTCGGGCCGCCAGTTCGGCCATTTTAAAAGGTTTTACCAGGTAATCGTCAGCGCCGCTTTCTAATCCCACCACAATATTCTCTGTCGAGTCCAGCGCGGTAAGCATCAGTATAGGTGTGCGTGTATCTGCCGCGCGTATACGTTTACATAATTGAATGCCGTCAATATTAGGCAGCATTACATCAAGTATGATCAGATCAAAAGGATATCCGGTAGCCATTTGCAGCCCGGTAAGCCCGTCTGTGGCTACGCTGATATTATTGAAACCATACTCAGCAAGTCCGCGCTTAACTACCGATACCACATTGGGCTCATCTTCTACTAATAATACTGACATGCTGATATTTAAAACGTATCGCCGTTAAATGTTTGGCAAAAAGCGCAAAACGTCAAAAATTAACGTCGCTTTTCGGCAAAATAAATGTAAAAGTACTAAAATAAGCCGTTTCAGAGCTATTTGGTGTTGACTGGTAGTTATCTGGTCACAAAAAATACTCAGCAGGTTACCCTGCTATAACAAATGCTTTCAATTCAGCCATTTTTCCATCGCTAAAACGCCACACATCGCAGTATGTATAATTAACCATTATTCCGTCCTGGTTTTTAAGGCTTATTTTACCCAAGGCAGTAACAAAATCACCCTCGGCAATTACTTGCGATATATCAAATTCAGGAGGTTCTGTATAAGTATCAGCCATATATTGTCTTACTGCGTCTTTGCCCAATAAAGTTTGCTCGCCTACAAATTCCCATTTGGTGTCGTCTGTACAAAAAAACAAAAAACCTTCATAGTCTCCTGCTGTTACAGCTGCGTTGGCTTTTTCAAGTATTGCCTTATTATCTAAACTCATGTTATATCAGATTAAAATAGGTTGTGTACGTAATGAATAATGCGGCAAATATCCTGCCGTTACATAAAATCTATTTTTTTACCGCCAATCAAATTCCAAGTTTTATTGTTTAATTTTCGTTATCAAACCAACCGAAAAATGTCAGCACTAAAGCGCTTTTTTTCAAGTAAAAAAGGCATCGTCATTACCACCGCTTCCCTTGTTTTAATTGCAGTTGTAGCTTACGCTATTACCCAGTTTACCGGGTATAATAACAAAATAGATAGGTCATTTAGTAAATATATTGAGTCGTACACTGCGGGTATCATCTCGCGCGAAAGCAGTATTCGCATTCGTTTAGTCTCGCAGGTAGAAGGCAGCCACGCGCAAAACGAGCAATTGCCTGATGGTATATTCAGTTTCTCGCCTTCTGTAAAAGGGAAAGCCTACTGGGTTGATGCGCTTACCATTGAGTTTAAGCCCGAAAAGCCGCTTGATGCCGATAAAAAATACGATGCCACATTTAAGTTGGGCAAGGTTACTGAAGTAGATGATAAGCACAAGGAGTTTGAGTTCTGTTTTCAAACCATTGCGCCCGATTTTACGGTGACATTTAATGGCTTACAAACATCGCCGCGAACATCATTAAATAAAATGAAACTGGAGGGTGTAGTACAAACCGCTGATGCTGAGAAAAATGAGTCGGTTGAAAAGCTGATAGCCGTTGATTACCCTTCGGATGTGCAGATCAGCTGGCAGCATAATAGTTTTAGCCGCACACACAATTTTACTATTGATAAACTGCTGCGTGCCGCTAATAAAACTACCCCGTTAACCATAAATTGGAATGGAGAAGCCCTGAACGTTGATAAAAAAGGCGCTAAAAAGTTTGACGTACCCGCCGTTGGCGATTTTAGGGTGCTGGATATTAAAGCGGTGCAAGATCAGGAACAATACGTGCTGGTGCAGTTTAGCGATGCCATTATGGTAGGGCAGGAGCTTAACGGATTGATAGGCATCGGTAACACAGCCGAACCATCGTATACCATTGAGGGTAGCATGGTAAAAGTGTATGCTGCCGAGCGACTGGAAGGCAATTACAGCATTTTTGTTAACCCGGGTATTCAGAATATATCGCGCAAAAAAATAACAAAAACCTATACGGCAAACGTGTTTTTTGAGAATAAGCTGCCGTCGGTCACCATACCTGGCAAGGGCGTTATTTTACCAAGCTCGGGCAGGCTGATGATGCCTTTTGAAGCCGTTAACCTTAACGCGGTTGATGTAAGCATCATCAAAATTTATGAGGATAATATTCCGCAGTACTTTCAGACCAATGATATTGACGGTGGGAGCGAATTGCGCAGAGTAGGTAAGCCGGTAGTTGAAAAAACCATTCGTTTGGATGTAGATAAGGGTGTAAACCTGAGTAAAAAGAACCGCTTTATGCTGGATCTGGATAAGCTGATACGTACAGAGCCGGGCGCAATTTACCGTGTTGTTATAGGCTTTCGTAAAGATTACTCGCTGTATAATTGTAATGCAGGCGGTCCTGTTAAGGGTGAGGAAGATGGCGATGAGTATGGTTATGATGGCGAAGACGGCTACGGCGGCGGATCTGTAAGCGATGATGACGATGATTTTTGGAGCCGTTATGATAACTATTATCCCGAAGATTATAACTGGGCAGATAAGGATAACCCATGTACCACATCCTACTTTACAAAACGGCGCTGGGCCACCCGCAATATAATTGCATCCAATATAGGCTTGGTTGCCAAACGTGGGGCAGATAACAGCATGGTGGTTATTGCTACTGATATTTTAACAGCAAAGCCACTATCGGGCATTGAGCTGAATTTGCAGGATTACCAGAAACAGGTAATTATGAAAGCCACTACCGATAGCTACGGAATGGCTAAGTTTGATATGAAACGCAAGCCCTACCTGCTGGTGGCTAAACGCGGCGAAGAGCGGGGTTATTTAAAAATTGATGATAACAATGCCCTGCCGCTTACCCGTTTTGATATAGGGGGCGACGAAGTACAGAAAGGCTTAAAAGGCTTTATTTATGCAGAGCGCGGCGTATGGCGTCCGGGTGATAGCATTTATGTATCATTCATTTTAGAAGATAAAGGCAAAAAGCTGCCGCCCGAGATGCCGGTTGAGTTTAACTTTTATAACCCAATGGGGCAGTTGTACAGCAGGATAACCCGAACAAAATCAGTAGATGGATTTTATAGCTTCCATACGGCCACCCAAACTACTGACGTTACCGGTAACTGGACGGCCAAGATAAAAGTGGGTGGCGCTACCTTTACCAAAAGCATTAAGGTGGAAACCATTATGCCTAACCGCTTAAAAATAAACCTTGATTTTAACGGACAAACTGAGCTGACCAAGGGCGAGAACACCGGTGGCAGCCTGAACGCCAAATGGCTGTTCGGTGGCATTGCTCAAAACCTTAAAGCAACGGTTTATGCCTATCTGTCATCGCAACAAACGAGCTTTAAAAACTTTGATGGATACGATTTTGACGACCCCACCAAAACTTTTGACACGCAGGAAAAAAGCGTATTTGAAGGAAACCTTGATGCAGCAGGCAACGCCAATATTAACGCCGATGTAGAAGCGGAAAGCGAGGCCCCCGGCCAGCTGCGCGCCAACTTTATGACCAAGGTTTTTGAACCGGGTGGCAATTTTAGCATAAACCAGGTGAGCTTGCCTTATAATGTTTATCCGGGGTATGTGGGTATAAAGGCACCGCAGGGGAATGCCCTGTCGGGGATGCTGGTTACGGGCAAGGATCATTATTTTGATGTAGTTGCGGTTGATACCAAAGGCAATTTACTTAACGGCACCCGCACAATACAGGTTGAATTATATAAAGTTAGATGGCATTGGTGGTGGGATAATACCGGCAACCAGGGCAGTAATTTTACGCAGGACAAGTATAATAAGCTGGTAAAAACGGAGACGATCACCTTGGTTAATGGGCGTGGTAAATGGAAAATGCGCATTAATCAGCCGGAGTGGGGCCGCTTTGTAGTGAAGATGCGGGACGACCAGACAGGCCATACCACAGGTAAGGAATTATATATAGACTGGCCAAACTGGGCACAGCGCCTGCAGCAGGATAACCCAAGCGAAGCCGCAATGCTCTCCTTTACATCTGACAGGAAAAGCTATAAAGTTGGCGATGATGCAACACTCACTATACCAACACCGGCTAACGGGCGGGCGCTCATCAGTTTTGAAAACGGTACCAAAGTTTTAAAAACCGACTGGATAGATACTAAAAAGGGACAAACCCAATACAAGTTTGAGGTGGATGAGACAATGGCACCTAACGTTTTTGTAAACGTTACCTTGCTGCAGCCGCACTCGCAAACCGTGAATGATCTGCCGATACGTATGTATGGCGCTATTCCGCTACTGGTTGAGAATCCCGAAACTATATTGAAACCTGTTATTGCAATGCCGGATAAGATCAGGCCCGAAACACGGTCGGCTGTTACCGTATCAGAAGCATCCGGCAAGGAAATGACCTACACACTGGCCATTGTTGACGAAGGTTTGCTGGACATCACCAACTTTAAAACACCTGATCCGCATTCGGCATTTTATGCCCGCGAAGCCTTAGGCGTTAAAACCTGGGACTTGTTTGACTACGTTATAGGTGCCTATGGCGGCGAGTTGGAGCGGATACTCAGTATCGGCGGCGATGCCGGCGGACGCAATCTCAACAAAAACATCACGGTAAACCGCTTTAAACCGGTGGTTAAATTTATGGGGCCGTTCCATTTGGGCAAAGGGGAAAAGAGAACCACAGCCTTTACGTTACCGCAATATATAGGCTCTGTTAAAGTGATGGTTATCGCGGGGCACGAGGGTAGTTATGGTTTTGCAGATAAAGAAGTGGCCGTTAAAAAGCCGTTAATGGTGTTGGCAACCTTGCCGCGCGTATTGGGTCCAACAGAGAAAATATTTTTACCGGTTACGGTTTTCGCTACAGAGAGCAATATTAAGACGGTAAGTATTGATATTCAATCAAACGCTTTCAGTAACCTCAGTGGTAATAATCATCAAACCATAACCTTTACCAAACCCGGCGACCAGATGGTGACCTTTGCTTTGGATGTGAAAAATTTCATTGGCGTGGGTAAGGTTAAGATAATAGCCAGAAGCGGCGGCGAGACCGCAGCTTATGATGTTGAATTATTTGTCAGGAATCCTAACCCTGGTATTACCCGCGTGTTAGAAAAAGAACTGGCACCCGGCGAAACCTGGAACACGCCTTACGGTGCTGTTGGAATGAACGGTACCAATAAAACCACGTTAGAGGCATCAAACATACCGCCGCTTAATCTGGCAAAACGGTTAACTTATTTAATAGAGTATCCGCATGGATGTGTGGAGCAGACTACGTCGTCGGTATTTCCGCAGTTATACCTGGCGCAACTAACTGATCTTTCCGGCTCTCAAAAGGCATTTTCCGACAGAAATATTAAGGCGGGCATTAAAAGCCTGAGCGGTTTTCAACTACCTGACGGCGGCTTGAGCTACTGGCCCGATGGGGGAGCAGCCGACGAATGGGGAACTAACTATGCGGGGCATTTTATGCTGGCAGCACAAGCGGCAGGATACGCATTACCGGTTGGCTTTATAGAACACTGGAAAACCTATCAGCGGCAAAAAGCCCTTACGTGGGCACCAGACAGCCGGAGTTTCTACGGTGCTGATCTTACACAAGCTTACCGTCTGTATCTGCTGGCCATGGCCCGCTCACCCGAATTGGGCGCGATGAACAGGTTGAAGGAATTCCCTTACCTGAGCGTTGAAGCAAAATGGCGATTGGCCGCTGCCTACAAACTGGCGGGGCAACCGGAAGTAGGTTTACGTATGGTGGCAAGTTTGCCGCTTATCATCAAACCCTACACCGCCTTATGGGGCACCTACGGCTCTGATCTGCGTGATGAGGCTATGATTTTGGAAACCTTAACCCTGCTGGGCAAAAAGAAAGAAGCAGCCAGCCAGTTGCGTACCGTTGCCGCACACCTATCGCGTGATAGTTGGTACAGCACGCAAACTACTGCGTATAGCCTGTTGGCTATAGCACAGTATTGCGGCAAAAATGCATCGGGCAGTAAGCTGGCCTTTAATTACCAGGCAGCAACATCGCGGGGTAGCGTAAATTCTAATTCGTATCTGTGGCAATTGCCGGTTACTAACCATGCCGGTAATCTCACTATAAAAAATAATGGCAGTGCTAAACTTTATGCCAGGCTAATTCAGTATGGACAGCCTGTGACCGGCGAGGCCGTTACGCCGATAAATAATCCTGATGTATTAACCATGCGCATCAACTACTTTAACTTAAAAGGGCAGGCAGTGGATGTAAATAGTTTAAAACAAGGCACCGACTTTGTTGCGCAGGTAATTGTTAAAAACCCGGGCAGGCGAGGGCGCTATGATAACATGGCGCTTACGCAGATCTTCCCTTCGGGATGGGAGATATTGAATACCCGCCTGATGGAGAATGATGATGTGTATAAGTCGTCCACATCCGATTATCGAGACATCCGTGACGACAGGGTAAATACCTATTTTAGTTTGGATGAAGGCAAAGAGGCTACGTTTTACGTTATGCTGAATGCATCCTACGCTGGCAGGTATTATTTACCGGCTACCTATTGCGCGGCTATGTATAATAATAATATAAATGCCCTGGCAAAAGGGCAATGGGTTGAGGTGGTGAAGTAAAGCCCCACCCAGCCCTCCCCTGAAGGGTAGGGCTTTGAATGGCAATTCGTATAAATGAACTTTCGAAAATTTAAAAAGTGCGCTGGACATGTGCGATTCCTTCCCTTGGGAAGGAGGAGGAAGGGGTAAATGAAGTTTTCGTTAAAAAAGCCAAAGCATATTATTGTCATAACGGTAGCGATCATTCTGCTCTTACTATTTTGGTTCTGCATACCCAAAAAACTATTCAACGCGCCCACCTCGTTTGTAATTGATGATAGCACCGGGCAACTGCTGGGTGCTGCCATAGCGGCTGACGGGCAGTGGCGTTTTCCTTATAATGAACGGGTACCCAATAAATTCAAAGCCTGTATAATGGCGTTTGAGGATAAGCGTTTTGAGTACCATCCCGGTTTTGATCCGCTGGCTTTTGGGCGCGCCATACGGCAGAATATAAGCACCGGGCATGTGGTAAGCGGCGGCAGCACATTAACCATGCAGGTTATCCGTTTATCTACCCGGCAAAATCGCACTTTCTGGCAAAAAGCGTTAGAAATAATAAAGGCGTTGCGACTGGAGTTAACTTATTCCAAAGCCGAAATATTAGCTCTTTACAGTAGTAACGCTCCTTTTGGTAGTAACGTAGTGGGTTTGGATGCAGCATCATGGCGGTATTTTGGCAGAGAGCCGGAAAAACTCTCCTGGGGCGAGATGGCGGCTTTGGCTGTGCTGCCCAACGCGCCGTCATTGGTGCATCCCGGCAAGAACCGGCTCATCCTGTTAAGAAAAAGAAACAAGCTGATTGATAAGCTCGCGCAGCAAAAAACCATTGACGCTACCACCGCTATGCTGGCTAAACTGGAGCCTGTGCCTGATAGGCCTGTCCCCTTGCCGCGGCAGGCCCCGCACTTGTTACAGCGTTTCAGAACTGATAACCTAGCTGCCGGGCAAAACGGAGGAAGGGTTAAAACCTCCATCAATGGTGTATTACAGCAAAACGTAGCTGACATTGTAGAACGTCATCACCAGTTGTTAAAGGGCAACAACATCCGCAACGCGGCGGCTATAGTGCTGGATGTAGAGACCGGCCAAACGCTGGCCTACGTAGGTAACATCAACCATCCCGAAAATGCTGGTATGGAGAGCGATGTAGATGTGATAGCCGCGCCACGCAGCCCGGGGAGTACGTTGAAGCCTATTTTATATGCTGCCATGCTGCATGATGGTTTGATATTGCCTCATAGTTTGATCCCTGATATACCAACCCAAATAGCAGGCTATCACCCCCAGAATTTTGATTTGGGTTATGATGGTGCGGTGCCGGCATCAAAGGCCCTTTCGCGATCGCTCAATATCCCAGCCGTTAAAATGCTGGTGCAGTACAAGTACGAGCGGCTGCACAGCTTGTTGCGCAAGGTAGGTATGACAACGCTCACCCAACCTGCCGATCACTACGGCTTATCGTTGATACTAGGTGGATCTGAAAATAACCTTTGGGAGCTTACAGGTGCCTATGCCGATATGGCCCGTGTTCTAAATCATTACAAACCATATAAGGGCCAATATAACGCCAATGACTACCAGGCGCCGGTGTATACCGATGGCCCTCAGCCGGATAAACAGTTGGAGAAAGGCGGTTTGCTGGATGCCGCGTCAATTTACTACACTTTTCAGGCGATGGAGGAGGTAATGCGGCCCGGCGACGAGTTGCTTTGGCAGCAGTTCAGCTCTACCCAGCGCATAGCCTGGAAAACCGGCACCAGTTTTGGCTTTAGGGATGGTTGGGCCATTGGCGTTACGCCCCGGTATGTAGTTGGCGTTTGGGTAGGCAATACCAATGGCGAGGGCAGGCCGGGTTTGATAGGTGTAAATACCGCCGCGCCAATTCTGTTCGAGATCTTCAGGCAGTTGCCGGTTGCAAGAAAATGGTTTGATGTGCCTGCAGGGGAGATGGTGCGCATAGCTGTATGCCGCGAAAGCGGCTACCGTGCTGGCGATTATTGCCAGCCTGTTGATACTTTGCTGATGCCTAAAAGTGGCCTAAAAGCCGGGGTATGCATTTTTCATCAATTGGTACATTTGGATGCTACGCGCAAATGGCAGGTTAACTCGGTGTGCGAGGCACCGGGCAATATGGCGCATGTGCCCTGGTTTGTACTGCCACCATCTATGGAGTATTACTACAGAAGCCGTAATTACAACTATCGTACGTTGCCGCCATTCAGGCCCGATTGCGGTGCCAACACGCAACGCAGCATGGAGATGATCTACCCGAAAGATGGCGCTAAGGTGTACGTACCCCTCGAAGCCGACGGCAGCAGGGGACGGGTTGTTTTTAACGCAGCGCACAGGCAACAGGGTATAAAAGTTTTCTGGAACCTGGACGACCAATACGTAGGACAAACCATCAACTACCATCAAATGGCGCTTAACCCCGCGCCCGGCAGGCACGTTTTAACATTGGTTGATGCTGATGGTAACCGCCTGCAAACCCGATTTGAAGTGCTGGATAAGGCGATGAGGTAGTTGACTAGTGATTGGTTGTTTAGTGATTAGTTGGTATGCTAGGGCTGGTTGCATATGGGGCCTATTATTAACATTTAACTAACAGCGTTTTTTGAGGTGTTGCAGGAAATGATAGCAACAGCCGCAACGCTTTGCAATAGTATTTTTGTTAAGTGGCTGATTATTGGTTATTTATATTTATTAGATGTTTAAACATGGAACACTTTGCAACAACTTATAAGTCAGTAAGTATAGCTATGAAATTTGGGTAACATATTGGAAATTAAATTATTGTGCGATGCGTAATTATTACTGCTTTGGCTGAATTTTTGCAACAACCCCGGTAAAAAAGATATCTGCTATGGAAAATATAAAATCGTCTTCGTTAAAAACCAAGCAAGAAGTAAGCGATGATCTGAAAGAGATTTTAGAACTTGTTAATGATGGTAAAGAAGGTTATCAATCAGCAGCGGAAGCTACAGAAAATCCGGATCTTAAAGCTTTATTTGCGCGATTGTCGGGCGAGCGCATTGTATATGCCGCAGAATTAAAGGAGCACATAGCCTTGCATGGCGAAGAAGCGGCTAACCAGAGTGGTGGCATTTTGGGTGGTTTGCACCGCACATGGCTTACTATAAAACAAGTTTTAAGCGGTAAGGAAGATAAAGCGATCTTGACCGCTATAACAACAGGCGAAAGAGTGGCTATTGAGAAATACGATGCGTGTATTGCTGATTATGCAGACCATGCTGACCATCTAAGTTTGCTGACAGAACAACGGGATGGTATTAAGGCTGCATTAGCTGAAATTGAACGGCAGATAGTTAAGTATAACAATTAATTTTTAAGATTGCGGTTTGCAATTTTTTGTAATCCTGAATTATAAAATCTGTAGCTTATTATCCGCAAGAAATCGGACTCATTTTCCCTATATTGGAAGCTTATAAGGCAGTAAACTGTCATCTTAAAAGAAAAGCTAAATAAATGAACTTAAAGATTATTACATCTACAACTCGCCCAGGACGTAAAGGTATTGCTATTGCACAGTGGGTTTATGAACTTGCCACAGTGCATGATGGTATAGACGCGGAGATACTTGACCTGGCAACAATCAATTTGCCTTTAATGGATGAACCAAACCACCCGCGGTTAGGTCAATATGAGCACCAGCATACCAAAAATTGGAGCGCGAAGATAAACGAAGCCGATGCCTTTATAATTGTACTGGCTGAATATAATTACGGGTTCCCTGCCCCTATAAAAAACGCTATTGATTATCTGTTTACTGAATGGGCCTATAAACCGGTTGGCATTGTTAGTTATGGTGGTGTTTCGGGCGGACTGCGTGCAGCACAAATGCTTAAACAGGTACTTACTACCCTGCATATGATGCCGCTTAACCAGGGCATAACTATTCCGTTTTTCCCTAAATTTTTTAATCCCGACGGCAGCTTTACCGGAGATGAATCGCACGTAAAGGCCGCGGAAACATTGTTTGCAGAACTGACAAAATGGGCCGGGGCTATGAAAGCGTTGCGGGCGTAGCAGTAGGAAACTTTTGCAGAGCCGTTAAAGTATTAGTTATACGCTGATTATTTTTCAATAATCACCACCGCGGAAGCAGTAGACTTAATGTGGGTTAATGAGACAGTGATATTACCCGGCTGCAAGGCGCTTATGGTAATGTTTGTATCACCCAAAAACGCTATGTAGGGTTTGCCTAATTGGTTGTGGTTTATCTCAACCTCGTTAAAGGCAGTGCCGCTTAGCCAACCGGTGCCCAAGGCTTTAAAAAAAGCCTCTTTAGCGGCAAAACGGGCAGCATAGTGCTCGTATTTATGCGCCATGCTTTCGCAATAGGCAATTTCGTTAGCAGAAAACACAAGTTCGCGAAAGCCGTTGTTCTTCTCTATTTTTTGTTGGATGCGATCAACCTCAACTATATCAATTCCTAAGCCAGCTATCATGTTGTGCCTGTTTCATCGTGCTAATTTTTTATCGCACTTAATAATTTTTTGCTTCACAGACTCCGCCTCGGGCACGGTGGCAACTACTTTTGTAAGTGCCTGTTTATAATAGTTGCGCGCTTTATCAAATTGCTTGTGTTTAAAGGTATAGTCGCCCGCAGCCACATACGAGTTATAATAGTTAGGGTTAGTGATTACTAAACTGTCAAAATAAACCTCTTTGCCATCGCTTATCCGCGCCAGCAGGTTTCGGTAAGCCAGCAAATCTTTAAACGCTTTTGTTTTTATAATAGGGTCGGGTGGTATATTAAGGCTGCTGTCCGCAATCTCCTGATCTTTTTTCATGCCTTTCATGGCAAAAACTTTGTTCAGATCATAACACACAAACTCGCCCGACTGCCAGGGCGCGGTAGATACCCACACCTTTAATTTCTCGGGTTGAAAAACAATAGCATGATGCGCCATGAACTGGTTAAGTGCTTTTTCGTTGCCCATACCTATATCCGCGCCATTTATCCCTTTGCTATCGCGTAATATATCAACGGTTCTTTGCACAGTATTTTTTGGCGTGTTATTCAACAGGTCCATCAAATGTTTGTACCGGTATGGCGATGCGCTGGTGTTAAGCTGTTCAATATTACCTTCGGAGTGCAGCAGCGCTTTACTCTGAAAATGGTTGGCACAGGCTATAAAATTGGTTTCAGGATCGTATATACCTATAGAGTCGGGCGTTTTTTCAATTATCGCAGCCCGTTTGTCAAAGGTAGAGCCAATAAGAAAAGACTCCGACACAAACATCTTACGCTTCCTTGCAATTTTAATGGCTTCATCAATGTTTTTTGCATACTGTAAAATCTCCCTTGCAACCAACGACACAGGTGTAGCCCCGCTTGTGGGTACATTACTTTTGCCTGAGTTTATGGTAACACTAAGGCCCTGATCATTCATACCCGATACAGCGCCTATAAAGCCACCCCAGGTAACCGTCATAAATTTATAGCCGCTTGTTGGTTTGTAAAAGGCAACAATTTTATCTTCTGCAAATTTATCATTCACATAAAAATCAAAATTACGACCTATTATCATGCTGCCATCTGCCGAGCGCCCGCCCCAGGTACCAAAAGATGTACAACCAACCAGGGCCATGCCCTGCAAAGCGTGGCCAATATCATGCGCGGCGTGGTAGTTAAGCAGGCGCTGATAATTTGATCCGATGTATTTAAAGTCATCAGATGCTGACCTGGAGATCCCGAATATTTCTTCTTTGTCCTCTTGCGTTACATGTTTATCAAGATCGCGGTTAAACCATGCTACAAAATATTTAAGGAACGACAGGTAAAATTTAGATGGGATCATTTTATTGATTTGCCCGGCAAAGTAAACCTCCTGCCTTACAACCAGCTCCTTGGTAAGTTTGCCGTTTATAACACCGCGTTCAAAAGGCTGGCCCTCTATGTACATTTCATAAAGCCCGCTTTTGCTTTTCCTGAACCAGTTGTTTTTTAGGGTGTAAAAGCCGGGTGATGTTTCGGTGCGTTGCAGCTGCATACTGCTCAGGTCCTTAGGTTTTGGCGGATGATCAATAGCTACGCAATAGAGGTAAATGCATAATATAATTATTAAGCCTATAAGCCCACCAAATACGTAAAGCGCAACCTTAAGCAACTTTTTCCAAAAGCTTTTTTTCTCAGGCATTTTTAATTTTATTTACAACGCTATCATCTTTTAACATGGCGCAACAGGTAGCTATACCACTCATGGATGCACCTAAAATTCCGTGCAGGTTTAGGTTTTGCCCCGTAAGGAACAAATTTGGAAGCTTTGTGCGGGGCGAAATAAACGTTTTTAATGTATGCTTGTAATCCTTCACAATACCATATAATGAACCATCGTCGTTTCCCACATAATCGCGATAGGATAACGGTGTTGCTACGTAATATGTTTTAATGCTCGCCCTTAATCCCGGAAATTTTTGTTCGGCAGCATCAAGCAGCACTTCGGCCTTGCGTTTTTTAAATTCGTTATAGGTTTCTCCACGATCGTTTACATCGGAGGTTGTGTTAAATGTATCTTTCCATTGTTCCACTTCCTCAAACCGCATATAAGCCAAAATAGACATGCCGTCGGCATATTCTTCTGATTTGGATGATGCACCGAAAAATACAGCATAGCCCAGGGGCCAGTTTTCTTCGGTATGGCTGGCCGCTGTCCAAACATGCCCTTGGTGCGCGTAGTAGTAATTTGATTTTTGGTATTTGAACGCATCTTTTTTAAGGACGATATTCAGCGTAAATGATGATACCGAGTTTTCCAGGCTTTTTAAACGGTTGCGATAGGCGTTTTTAATAAGCGTGGTTTCTGTTATCTCAAAGGTTTTAACGGGGTGCAGATTGGAAATAAAATATTTCGCGTACATTTTTGACCCATTCGCAAGCAAAACGTGGTCGGCACTGCCATCTTTCTCTACTATTTTCTTAACCTCACAATTACGTATTATCTTGCCGCCGCGACCTTTTATGTTTTTAGACAAAAGCTTACCTATCTGCGATCCGCCATCCACACATCTCCACGCACTTTCAATATAACTGTTCAGGATCAGCGCATGAACATACAGGGGCGTTTTATCTGCCTGCCCGGCATATAAAGCGTTATTGGCAGCAAGCACCTGCCTTAATTTTTCGTTGGTGGTTACCGAGTCAATGAACGCTTTGGTATCAATTTCCAATACGCTTGATTTTTCGTTGTAATGATCGGTCGTCCGCAGGTTATATAGCGGGAATTTGCTGCATATTTCCTGTATTTTTTTGCAGTAAGTTCTTAAAGCAGCCTCTTCATTGGGGAAATAGACCAGTAATTGGTTAATAAAATTCTCATAGCCTTGTGCATATGGATAAACATTATCATCTCCTTCAATCAATATCTTATCGAACGCGTCCATATCCTGGCGCTGTAGTTTCAATTTGTCAACTATATCCAGGTATTTGAATATCTGATATAAATTTTGACCCTTTTCAAGCCCGCCCAGGTAATGTACGCCCGAATCAAATATCACTTTATCGCGTGCGTAGGTTTGCAGCAAACCACCTATTTGGGTGTTTTTTTCAAGCACACAAACCTTGAGACCCTCACGACCCAAAATATCGGCGCATACCAATCCCGCCATTCCGCTCCCTATTATCAGTACATCAAAATTCTCCATTATCCTTGTAGCGGTTCATTTTCTATTATAGATATCCTGTCAGATGTGTAAATTGTTTGGCCTACTTCTGTATATTTTATGTCATTAATTTTTGTAAGGTCGGCCATGTTGCTGTCGCTCGTTTCTTTTAAAATAACAAGGCCCCCGGGTACCAGATGTTTCAGGCACTTTTCTATCAATAGTTTTTTATCCACGGCAGTAAATCCGGTGGTATTGGCCAACACTATTGCATCGTAAATTTCAAACGGCAAGTTTATTGCATCCCCTAATATAAATTTTATTTTATCATCCTTACTAAAACAGTTGCTTGCTGTTTCAATTTTTTCTTCGTCGCGGTCTGTTGCTGTAATCGTTCTATCTTTTGAAGCAAAATGCAACAGATAGGGCATAAATCCGTAGCCACTGTTAATATCAAGTATTTTACCTTTAGCGGGTAACAGGTTATGAAAAAGTTGATAGTTTTTTTCCCGGCGCAAGGCAAATTTTAATTGCCACTCCAACAAGGGGCCTTTGTACAGATAGTTATATACCAGTTGTTCCGCATAATAATCGGGCTGCTCCGTAGCTGCGCTCAACCGGTTGTATTCTTGTTTAAAATACCTGCTTATACTTTTTGTTCTTTCGGCAAAGCCTGTTCCGAACTTGTTGTCATCCGGTGTTATCCTGGGGAGATATTCTATAGTAATTGTGCCGTCTTTTAACAGAAAGTCGCCCTTGGTCATGGTGTAGCCTGTGCCGTGTAAAACAATAGGCAATATATCAAGCTTAAGTTGCTCGGCCAGATAAAAGGCACCCTTGTGAAACCGTTTAATCACACCATCAACGGAGCGTGTACCCTCCGGAAAAATTACTACCGAATAACCATGTTTAACCCTTTCTCCCAAAAGTGCCACACTGTTTTCGGCCCCATTTGCCACAGGATAAAAATCGGCCATACGGGCCACCGCACCAAACACCGGCGAATTCCACACCCAGTTATTGGTGAGAAATATAAGCTTTGGATGCAGCATGGCCAATGACAGTATATCCAAAAAAGACTGGTGGTTACTGATGATGACCGCCGGTTCAGCAAAATTTGCGTACTGCGGATTGATGATCTTCTTTTTTACGTTGCCCATAATGTACATCATAGACCAGGTAAACCTGGAAAGCATGTAATGATATACGAATTTTGTTTTTTCTTTACCAAAGGGTTTTATCCTGAACAGGAAACCCAGCACCGTTAACATAATGCACCCGCTAACAAAATAGCAAAATGCGAATATGCTTTTAACAAAGCCCCAAATGGTCCACGGGAAGTGTTGTTTTTGGACTCTGTTGCGGATTAAAATGTTGAAGAAAAAGGGTATAAGTATTTGCGACATGATAACCACCGAGCAAATGCCGATGATAGAAATAAAAGCTATTGAACGCAGCGCAGGATGTTGCGCAAATATCAGCGCCCCAAGGCCGGTTACCGTGGTAATGGCCGAAAGAAAAATTGATGTTTTATAGGACGAAAGTATTTTTTTACCTGTTTTATATTCCTGTAAAAGGCCGTCCATAATATAAAGACTATAGTCGTCGCCCAAACCAAAAATAAGTGCCGATACCACAATGTTTACGATATTGAAACTTATACCAAATATCCCCATCAGCCCCAATATCCAGATCCAGGATATAAACATCGGGATAAAGGAAACCAGTGTAAGTTCTATGCGCCCGTAGGTTAGCCATAACACCAACAACACCAGGGTTGAAGACATAAGGGCGATCTTGGTGAAATCTGAGTTAATTACCAATACCAGTGTATTAGTTAGGTATTGTTTATCCAGAACAATTACATTGGCATCGTCTTTAAACGCGCTATAAACCGCAGCTTTGTTTTCGGGGGTTGTTTGCACCAGTGTAACTACGGTTGAATGGCCCTGTTTTTCAGTAATAAAATCATCAAGAAAGCTCTTTCTTAATTCGGCCATATTCTCTTTGTCGGCAATGGCGAATTTTTTATTCAATAGTGTTTTAAATTGGTCAAATGCGCCCGGTTTAAAACCTATCGCTGCACCTTGTTTTTCAAGGGTAGCAAATAGCTGCTGTTTTTTTTCGGGCGTCCAATACAGGTTCCAACGGGCTATCCTTGCCTGCTGTAATGAGTCAGAAATAACGAGTGATGAAACACCGGAATATTTTATAACGATGTTTTTTAATCTAAGCTCCTCTATCTGGCCCGAAAGTTTTTCATTTTTAACCAGTGCTTCGTTTAAAGTATTACCCTCAGTAACCAGATAGACTGACCTTAGCGCAAATTTATTTATATGATTAAGCCGGGCTTCGGCAGTTTTTAGCTTAGGCGACATGTAGTTCATGTCTGTTAGGTCAAACTCAAACTTTACATACTTTGCGGTACATGCAAAAACTACAGTAAGTACAGTAATGCCAATCACGATAAATTTATTGTACTCGGGTTTGTACGATGCTAACTTATCTATCCAGGAAAACTCCAGGATCTTATGGTTTTTTTGTTCAGTATCGGTAGTAATAAATTGAGGCAGAAAGATCAAAGAACAAAACGAGGCGCCAATAAGGCTCAACCCTGCAAAAAGCCCCAGGTCTTTTAACATATCTGACTGCACAAACTCCAGGCAAAAAAACCCGCCGATGGTGGTAAAGCTGCCAACCGTTAGCGGAAGCATCAGATCCTTAATTACCTGCTCAACACTTTTTGTATGCCTGTAATGGTTAAAAACATGCAGGGAGTAGTTTACCGCAATACCCATTACTACAGAACCCGTACCTAAAGCTATTACAGATAATCCGCCTTTAATAAAATAGATAATGGCTAATGAGAACAAACCACCAAACAACACGGGGATAAGGATGATTAACGGTGCCCTTTTTTTACGGAAGTATAAGCCTAAAAATAAAACAAGCACCACTATAGTAATGGTGAGCGTAAGCTGCGTATCCTGCCGCAATTGGCTGGCATTGCCTGCAAACCCTGCTACAGCACCAAAGTAAGAAGCATCTATACTTTTAAATTCATTAATACTTAAATCATTTAAAATACTATCAAGTCCCTGTAAAAAAAAAGCGTTCTTGCCGGTATTGTTGGGCGGGTACATCGGCGTGATGAACATCATCAGGTTTTTATGATCTGCAGTAACTACATAGTCATCATAAAGTTCAAAACTTTTGTCGTACTGTAGCTGCTCCAGTTTTTTCAGCCCGATGAACGATATACCTACCGGATCATTACTGATCATTTTTTTTTGCGCTATTCCTGCTGGTGAGGAGAGTGTCCTTACGTCGTTTTGAAGCGTGGTTTTAACAGTTTCAGGTTTGATAAGCGAGTCAATGGTGCCGTAATCGCCATCGGTTAAATAAATTGGCAAGCGGTCACTTATCGTTTCGAATAAATTTAAAACAACTTCACCATCAACCTTAAAAGCAGCTTTTTTGATATAAGGCCCCAGCTTATCCTGTGCGCGGGCGGCAAATTCGTCAGCAAAAGCCACCAGGCTATCGGGTTGAGTGGTGGCGGTATCTTTTAACGATACCATTATTACCAGTCTGTCAACAAATTTTGAGTCCTGGAAAATCTCGGTAAGCTTCTCTGTTTTTTTATCTTTCGGGATAACTTTAGAAATATCTTCCTCAAACTTTAGCCGGCTGGCAAAGTAACCAAATACAACAAAACAAGCTGCAAAAACAACATAGCATATAACGCGGTTCCTGGCAAAATAATGATAGATGCTTAAAAGGCTTTTTTCCATGTGGTTAAACAGGTTAAAAGGCAGAAGCTGCTTTTCCTTTAAAAAGTTTCAGCAAAACAAATGTTAACAGTGCAGCAAATAATCCTGCTATAAAAGCAAGCGTAATACTGCCGTATATATATTGCTCTAAATGCTGTGCCACAGAGGATAACGAGATATTGAAGCTAAAAGGTATATCGCTGTTTTCGCTGTCCATCCATAAGCCGCCGGTTTTGTAGCTCAGAAAAACAATAACGGGTATCATTGGCGGGATGCTGATATTGGAAGCAATTACCACAAGCCCTTTATTCAGTTTAAAAATGAGTGCTATAAAAAGGCCCATTAATGCCTGAAACCCCCAAATTGGCAGTATGCCCGAAAAAACACCCACACCTATAGATGCTGCTTTGTACCAGTCTGACCGGTCAACGCTAAACAGCTGTTCAAACAGTTCTTGCCGGGCTTTTTTTTTTCCAAAAAGCGCACGAAAGAAATCGCGGGGCTTTATGTAAGCGAATGTAATGATTACCAGGAATGTATTTAAAACGCTTACACGGCTAAAATCCTGAAACGGCCTGAAATGCGATACCCTGGTTTCTTTAGGCTCGTAATGAACGGTTACCGGTACCGAATCTATTGCTACACCTTTCCAGGCTGCACGTACCAGTACTTCTATCTCAAACTCGTATTTGATTGTTATAAATTTTATGTTTTTAAGCAATTGTAAAGGATAAAGCCGGAAGCCCGATTGCGTATCAGGGCAATCTATGCCGGTTTCTACTTTATACCAAAAGTTAGAAAACTTATGCCCAAAGCTGCTTTTGCCAGGCACAGAGGCCTGGTCCATATTGCGTGAGCCTACAATAATTGCGTTGGGTGCTGTTTCAAGCTTTTCAATAAAAGCGGGTAAGTCTGTAGCAAAATGCTGCCCGTCAGAATCAATAGTTATAGCATAACTGTAATTTTTTTCTGTAGCGTATGCAAAGCCTTTGCGTAAGGCCCAGCCCTTGCCAACGTTTGTTGGGTAACTTACTATCTGTAAAAAAGGGAAGGAACGCGCTATCTGTTCAGTATCATCGGTAGAACCATCGTTTACCAAAATAATATGCTCGGTGTACCTGGCTACGTCTGCAATAACACGGGCAAGTGTGCCGGCATTATTATAAGTGGGGATGATAACGCAAACGTTTAAATCAGTAAACTTTTTGCTTGTTATGTCTAGGTTGTTCATTTTTGTTATGATATTCTGTTAACTATCAACGCTAAAACGCGGCAAATAGGTAAGGGCAAAACTGAATAAAATAGCAACAGCATTCATTCGTCAAATTTACGCAAGTTTTAATAAAACGACTTTTTTTTTCGCAATTTCTTTTAAAATTTAAGTGCGTATATATAACTGCCATGGCAGCGCAATACCAGTTATATAGCGCCGGCGTTATAAAAATCAACTTTTAAATTTTGAAATATTTGCTTTATTTTTGCGAAAACTGGATCTTTAAGAATATCGACAAGTGTTGCATTATACTAATGAGAGAATTGTTACTGCTGAATTTGTATTTTAGTTTAAGTGTTGCAAACCAGGCTAAAAATCCCCTTACTAGCCACGGTAAAAAATCTGTCGCATATTAATTTAATAATAATCTGCTAAAATAATAAATTATGAAGTGTGCATTGGTAACCGGAGGCTCACGCGGTATTGGCAGGGCTATCTGCTATAAATTGGCCACAATGGGTTACTACGTTTTAATCAACTACAGATCTAACGCAGACGAAGCCATTAAAACGCTTGAGCTGATTAAGCAACAAGGCGGCGACGGCGAGATCATGCAGTTTGATGTAGCCAGCAAAGACCAGGTAGAGCAGGTTTTAGGTAACTGGATAGAAGCTAATAGTGAAAACTATATTGAAATATTGGTAAACAACGCCGGGGTAAAGGATGACGTGCTGATGATGTGGATGAATGAAGAACAGTGGGACAGCGTGGTGAAAACCAGTTTATATGGCTTTTACTATGTAACACAAACTGTGCTAAATGGCATGTTACTAAAAAAATATGGCCGTATAGTTAATGTAGTGTCACTGTCTGGCCTAAAGGGTATGCCGGGGCAAATAAATTATTCGGCCGCAAAGGCCGGGGTAATAGGCGCTACCAAGGCACTGGCCCAGGAAGTTGGCCGCCGCGGTGTAACGGTGAATGCTGTTGCACCCGGATTTATTACTACCGATATGACTGAGGGACTTAATGAGAAGGAATTAAGCGCTATGATACCTGTTAAAAGGTTTGGCAAACCAGAGGAGGTAGCTCATGCCGTTGGTTTTTTAGCATCTGCCGAAGCAGCTTATATAACGGGCGAGGTTTTATCCATCAACGGCGGGTTGTATTCATAGGTAGATTATTTTGCCGGTAGGCACGCTGTTTATTAACATGTTATTAATGATAATAAAATTTGAAATTCGCGGTAGTTTTGTATTTTTAGTGTCGATAAAAAAAAGACTAATAGGTTCTCCTTTATATGAATAGGGTTGTAATAACAGGAATCGGAATATATTCATGTATAGGCAAAAACCTCGATGAGGTAAGTAAATCACTATACGCCGGGCGTTCCGGTATAGTGCTTGACCAAGGGCGTAAAGAATTCGGCTACAGATCTGGCCTTACAGGTTTTGTTGAAAGGCCCAATTTGAAAGACGTTTTGGACCGCCGTTCCAGAATTATGTTACCCGAGCAGGGCGAGTATGCCTATATAGCTACGCTTGAAGCCTTGGCTCAGGCGGGTTTGGACCATGATCAGCTTAGCAAAAGCGAGGCAGGGATACTGTATGGCAACGATAGTTCGGCCAAGGCTGTAATTGATTCAACAGATACCATTCGGGAGAAGAAAAACACGATGATGATAGGCTCGGGCGCGGTTTTTCAAACGATGAATTCAACCGTAACCATGAATTTGGCTACTATATTTAAGCTTAAAGGTATAAACCTTACCATTAGTGCTGCCTGCGCCAGCGGATCGCACGCCATTGGCATAGGTTATCATTTTATAAAGAGCGGGCTGCAGGATTGCATTATTTGCGGAGGTGCCCAGGAACTGAGCAAATATGCTATGGGCAGTTTTGATGCCTTGTCTGCTTTTTCTGTGCGCGAGTCAGATCCTACAAAGGCATCACGCCCTTTTGATCGTGGTAGGGATGGCCTTATACCCAGCGGCGGTGCGGCTACTGTTATTTTAGAGAGCCTTGAGTCTGCACAAAAAAGAGGTGCCAAGATACTGGGCGAGGTTATTGGTTACGGGTTTTCATCAAATGGGGCTCATATATCCAACCCTACAGTTGAAGGGCCGGTTCGGTCTCTTTCAATGGCGCTGGCAGATGCCGGTATTTATGCCAACGAAGTTGATTACATAAATGCCCACGCAACATCTACACCGGCAGGTGATGCGAGCGAGGCTAAAGCTATTTATGAGGTTTTTGGTGCAAGCAGCCCGCTGGTAAGTTCTACCAAATCAATGACCGGACATGAATGCTGGATGGCAGGGGCAAGCGAGATAGTTTATTCTATGCTGATGATGAAAAACTCGTTTATAGCACCCAATATTAACTTTGAAAACCCTGATGAAGATTCTGCACGATTGAATATTGCAAAAACTTCAATTGAAAAAGAAATAAATGTATTTTTGTCAAATTCCTTCGGTTTCGGAGGAACCAACTCGTCCCTAATAATTAAAAAATATAATTAAACCTACACCGCGTATGCAGAATGAAGAGATCATTGAAAAAATAAATAGCTTTTTAGCTGAGGAGTTTGAAGTAGATGCAGATAAAATGATTCCTGATGCAAACTTAAAAGAAACCCTCGACCTGGACAGCCTTGATTATATTGATCTGGTTGTTGTAATTGAAAGTAATTTTCCGTTCAAGGTAAAACCCGAGGATTTTGCAACTATAATTACTTTCCAGGATTTTTACGACTATATCATTTCCAGTAGCAAAGTAAACGAGTTGGTATAATGTCGTCCTGGCAGGGAAAGTCAAAAGGAAAACCTTTAGGGTACAGAATATTTGTCTTCATCCTGAAAGTTGGCGGTGTATCGCCTGCTTACTTCCTTTTACGCTTTGTCACGTTCTATTATTTACTATTTTCCTACAGGTCAACCAAATACATTCTAAGCTATTTTCGCGAAAGGCATAAGTATAGTTTTTTACGGGCGCTTTACAAGGCGTACCAAAACTACAATTATTTAGGCGAGGCGATAATTGATAAAGTTGTTGTAATATCAGGCATACCCAACAAACTTACATTTGAATTTGACGGGATAGAGAATTTGAAGAAGATAGCTGCTCAAAAAAAAGGGGGGTTGTTGTTAAGCGCACATATTGGTAACTGGGAGGCCGCCAGCCATTTATTAAAAGACATTGATGCCCGCATTAATATTGTGACGTTTGACGGGGAGGATGCGGGTATTAAGGAATACATGGAATCGGTTACAGGTAAAAGCATGGTTAACTTTATCTATATCAGAGATGACATGTCGCATATTTTTGAAATAAATGAGGCGTTTTCAAACAGCGAACTGGTGTGTATGCCCGCCGATAGATTTATACCTGGGAATAAAACTGTAACCGTGAATTTTTTGGGGGCCAATGCAAAATTCCCGATAGGGCCATTTATGTTGGCACACAAATTTAATGTACCGGTATCATTTGTATTGGCGGTTAAAGAAAGTACATTTCATTACCATTTTTTTGCCAGCGATATAAAAGAATATTTATATTTGGAAAGGGATGTGGCTGTAAACCAAATGTTAACAGACTTTGCCGGCTACATGGAAGAAAAAGTAAAGAAATACCCGGAGCAATGGTTTAATTATTATAAATTTTGGGATTAACAACGGCATATTACCTGCAAAAATTTAACAAACATATTTTTTAAACAAAAACTTAGCATAACACAAAATGAAACCTTTCACTAATTTAAAAGGACTAATAACCCTAATCTTCATCGCCGCAGGTGTAGCATCTGCATCAGCGCAAACTAAAGCAGATATACTTAATAAAAACGTCCCGATCACCTGGTTAGGCGTTGATTATTCTCTTGCAACTTTTATTGGCACGCCTACCAACTCAAGTTATTCTTTCAACGCATGGACAGCGGTTAAAAAAACTGATAATGGCGTTGTAACCAAAGAAGAATTCAAAGATTCATTCACAGTTCAATGGAATCAATTGTTTATTGATGAGCAAAAGAAATATGATGTAGCAAAAGCAACAGACCGCTCATCAGTAAAATATGCAATTGATGTAGCTATAAACGCTAATAAAAAAATCACCAAAGATTTCTTTTCAAATAACCCTAGCGATTTTCATACAAAAACCGAAGCAGATGTTGCGGCAGCCGTTAAAAACTACGACTTCCAAAAAAACGAAGGCATTGGTATGATGATTTTTGTTGAGGGTATGAACAAGGGAACAACCGAAGAAGGCCTATGGGTAACCTTTGTTGACATGAAAGCTAAAACTGTGCTGGCAACCAAGTATCTGGTTTATAAATCACAAGGTTCTGGCTTCCGTAACTATTGGGCAAAACCTTTGTTCATTGCTATAAAAGAGCTGGACCTTAAAGATTTTAGATAAGATTAAAAATTAAAATCCCCATATTACATATACGGTGTATACGGTGGATCAGTGCAAATCAATGCGGGAAACGTCTGCATTGATTTGTTTAAATGCAGCTAAAAAACCACTTATCTCTAATAACACATTGCAGAAAAACTTAATTAATACTATCAATCAGCGGGTAAGGTTTAGTGAGGTAGATTCATTGGGGATAGTATGGCACGGACACTATGTGCAGTATTTTGAAGATGGGAGGGAGGCCTTTGGTAAGGAGTATAGCTTGAGTTACCTGGACTTTTATTCGCATGGCTACGTTGTGCCAATTGTTAACCTTAACTGCGACTACAAGAAAATTTTGAGATACGGCGACGATATAACAATAGAAACCACCTATATACCTTGTGAACCCGCCAAAATAAATTTTAAGTACCGGCTGCTTAATGCAAGAACACAGGAGCTTATTGTTACCGGCTCTACCACCCAGGTATTTTTAGACAAAGATGCCTCTACACTACAGCTAACAAACCCGGATTTTTTTCAGGAATGGAAGATGAAATACGGACTAATATAATTTAAAAACCTTAATTTAATTGATCACTAAAAGTGTCCATGAGTATAGAAAAAGTAGATGTTTTGGTTATAGGTGCAGGGCCTGCAGGTACCGTGGCAGCATCAATTGTTAATAAAGCCGGTTTCAAGGTTAAAATTGTTGAAAAGCTGAAATTTCCGAGATTTGTAATTGGAGAAAGTTTATTGCCTCGTTGTATGGAAGCATTAACAGAGGCTGGTTTTCTTGACGCAGTTAAGGAGAAGGGTTTTCAGGAGAAATTTGGTGCCAAATTTGTTAAGAACGGAAAAATTTGCGACTACTTTTTTGCAGATCAGTTTACCGAAGGTTGGAACTGGACCTGGCAGGTACCGCGTGCCGAATTTGACAAAACACTGGCCGATACCGTAGAAAGTATGGGCGTGCCGGTATGTTATGAAACTACAGTAACCGGTATAACTTTTAATGGCTCAGACTCTGTTACTACAGTTGAAGATATAAACGGTAATAAAAGCGATATAGCCGCAAGGTTTATTATTGACGGCAGCGGTTATGGGCGCGTTATCCCTAAGTTGTTTAACCTTGATAAACCTTCTAACCTGGCTGCGCGCAGAGCATTATTTACGCATGTTGTTGATAAAAAGCGGGCAATGGACGAAGAGCCTAACCGCATTACAATAGTTGTTCACCAACCGGGTGTTTGGATCTGGGTAATCCCTTTTTCAAGCGGTGTTACATCAATTGGCTTTGTTGGCGACCCTGATTTTTTTGCACAATTTACCGGCAGTAATGAAGAGGTGCTGCGCGAGCTGATGTCAAGAGAGCCGTACCTGGCCGAGCGTTTAAAAGACGTTGAATTTGCTATGGATGCGCAGGTATTGCAATCGTGGTCTGCCACTACCGAGAAATTTTATGGTGAGGGCTTTGTGCTTACCGGCAATGTAACTGAGTTTTTAGATCCTATTTTTTCATCAGGAGTTACTTTGGCAACGGTATCAAGCCAGAAAGCGGCTAACCTGGTTATACGCAAGTTAAAAGGCGAGGATGTAGACTGGGAGGAGGAGTATACTAAACAAATGATGCAAGGTGTTAATACCTTCAGATCATACGTTATGGCCTGGTATGAAGGTACGCTTGATACTATTTTCTTTGCAGAACAACAAAACCACGAAATAAAGAAAATGATCTGCTCTGTTTTGGCAGGTTATGTATGGGATATGGATAACCCTTATGTAAGAGATCATTCATTCATCGTAAAAAAATTAGCGCGTACAATTGAGCTTCAGACGCTGGCTCAGGAAGATTAGTAAAAAATAAAAAATTAGCGCGCATGGATCAATTAGTGACCGATTTAAAAGAACAGATAGCGGTTCAGTTAAAACTAAAAAATATTAAACCTGAAGATATCAGTACCGATGCCCCTTTGTTTGGAGAGGGCTTAGGGCTTGATTCTTTGGATGTGTTGGAATTGATAGTTTTATTAAAACAGATATACAAGGTTAAAGTGAGTGCCGAAGACGGGCCAAAGGTATTCAGGTCTGTAAAAACAATGGCAGAGTACATTACTGCAAAACAAGCGCAGCATATATAAATAATATTATAAAATGAATACGGTTGTATTTGTGGCCGGGGTGGGGGTGATATCAGCAATTGGTAACAATTTGCCGGAGTGTATTGGAGCGTTAGAAAAAGGCGAAACAGGAATAACCGACATAAATTATCTTCCAACCAATCATCGTGGTTCTTTGCCGGTAGGCGAAGTTAAGCTAAGTAATACTGAGCTGGCAGCTTTGTCTGGCTTTTCGCCGGCTGCAAGTCGTACGGCCATGTTAAGCATGGTGGCCGCTGTTGAAGCCTTGCACAATTCAGGCATCGGTAAGTTACAGGGCTTGCGTACCGGCTTTGTTTCGGCAAATACCGCAGGGGGCATAGATAAAACAGAAGACTTTTGTATCGATTTTATCAATGACCATAACAAAGGTAAACTTCGGGATATGCTTTATCACGAATGTGGCACCATTACCGCCATGGTAGCAGAAAAATTAGGAATTAAAAACCATATCGTTACCATCAGTACGGCTTGTTCATCATCTGCTAATGCAATTATGTATGCAGCACGGTTAATTAAGCACAATATGGCCGATGCTGTAATTGCCGGCGGTACAGATGCGCTCACCCGCTTCTCTCTCAATGGTTTTAATACGCTTATGGTGCTGGATGAGCAATATTGCAAACCATTTGATGAACACAGGAACGGTCTTAACCTGGGCGAGGGCGCAGGTTATGTGGTGCTGGTATCTGAGCGGGTGGCCTCAATGCTAAGCAATGATCCTTATTGTACGCTTAGTGGCTATAATAATGCCAATGATGCATATCATCAAACATCTACCTCGCCAGAGGGTAACGGGCCGTTTTGGGCCATGACAGGCGCCTTGAAAATGGCCAACCTGCAGCCTGAGGATATAGACTACATAAACCTGCATGGTACAGGCACCCAGAATAACGACAGCTCTGAGGGCGCTGCTATTGAAAAGTTATTTGATCCGGCGTACCCTAAAATGAGTTCAACCAAAGCTTTTACCGGCCATACACTTGGTGCAAGCGCAGGTATTGAGGCGGTGTTTTCGGCTTTATCTGTGCAGCGGGGATTTGTTTATCCTAATATACGGCTACATACACCTATGGCAGAATTTTCGTTTGTGCCTGAAACCGAATTTTCAAAGCGCCCTGATCTAAGACATGTGTTGTCAAATTCCTTTGGTTTTGGCGGTAATTGTTCATCGTTGGTTTTTTCTAAAGTTTAATATGCAAGTTTACATCAGGTCGGCTGCTGCTATATCCCCGCAAAAAACTTTTGATGGTGCCACATTTTTAGGCGATCCGATTGAGCACAATAGTACCCGGTTAATCTGCGTAGAACCTGGCTATGATACCATAATTGCACCAAAGCTTATCCGCAGAATGAGCCGGATAATAAGAATGAGCGTAGCAAGCGCATTAACCTGTTTAAAGGATGCAGATGTAGCATCGCCCAATGCTATAATTACAGGTACAGCTTATGGCTGCCTTGAAGATACCGGTATTTTTTTAGGCAATATGATAAGGCACCAGGAAGAACCTGTTGCCCCGGTGGCGTTTGTACAGTCAACACATAACACAATAGGCGCGCAAATTGCCCTTTTAATAGGCTGCCATGGTTACAATAATACATTTGTTAGCGGCGGAGCATCTTTTGAAAACGCGTTAACAGATGCCGCAATGCTGTTAGCAGAAAACGATAAGGGAACCGTTTTGGTAGGTGCTATGGATGAAATAACCGACATGAGCTATGCTGTGTTATCCAGAATGGGTTTGTACAAGCGGGGGGCTGTGTCAAATTTAAATCTCTTTGATTCAAATTCAAAAGGAACGGTGGGTGGTGAAGGAGCCGCATTTTTTTTGGCAACAAATACGCCATCTGCAAATAACATTGCACGGATAGATGGCGTTAAAACGTTTTACAAACCTGCAAACACCACAGAAATTGAGCAGCAGATAGCGTCTTTTTTAACCGAACATAACATTACCGCTAATGATATTGACCTGCTGATTACCGGCAACAATGGCGACGTAAAGAATGATGAGATTTATACAGAATTACAACATTCAATTTTCATTGGGGTGCCATCAGCCAAATACAAGCACTTGTGTGGCGAGTATCCAACTTCCACAGGTTTTGCTTTATGGATTGCAGTAAACATTATTAAAACCAATAGCGTGCCCGCCGCGCTGCAGGGTAGTAGAACATTAAGAAACAAAGCAGACAAATTGCTTATTTATAACCACTATCAAAATAATTTCCATTCGCTAATTTTGGTATCAGCATGCTGAATTTTAAATATACCAATATCCTGTTTGCAGGCTTGCTGGCGCTTTGCATTGCGGCCGATGTACAATACGGCATGCCCTGGTATATTTATTTAGTGTTGCCGTTTATTTACTCCCTGATATTGTTTTATGGCTGTTATTACGTTGGCTCAAATTTTTTTATCCCTATAGTTTGCTCTGCAAAGACCGATAAAAAAGTGGTTGCCATTAGTTTTGATGATGGCCCGCACGCTACAAACACACCGCGGGTATTACAGGTATTAAAAGATAATAATGCAAAAGCCACTTTTTTTTGCATTGGTAATCATATAGCAGGCAATCAGCAGCTATTGAAGCAGATTTATGATGAGGGCCACCTAATAGGCAATCATACTTTTTCGCACCATTTTTGGTTTGATATGTTTTCTGCAGAAAAAATGCAGGCGGACATGCAGATGATGGACGAGGAAACGCAAAAGGTTATTGGCAAAAAGCCAAAACTATTCCGGCCGCCGTATGGCGTAACCAATCCTAACTTAAAAAAAGCTATAATTAATGGCAATTATATACCAGTTGGCTGGAGTGTACGTTCATTTGATACTGTGATAAAAGATGAACAAAAGCTTTTAAAAAAGGTTATTAAAAAAATAGAGCCGGGTGCCGTGTTTTTGTTTCATGATACTATTGATGCTACATTGGCCATATTGCCTGCTTTTTTAAAAGACGTAAGATCAAAAGGATATGAAATTGTAAGGCTGGATGAAATGATAAATTTGCAAGCTTATGTATAAAATAATATTTGCGTTTTTTTTAATGTTATTGGGTTCGGCAGTAAATGCCCAACCTGCGGGATATACCTCCGTTAAAGATATTGTGAAATTTAAAGAGAGCTTTACCGCGATGGCTAAAAAAACAGAGTCCATTAAAAGCGATTTTGTGCAGGAGAAAAACCTGAGCATGCTTTCGGAGAAAATACTATCAAAAGGAAAATTCTGGCTAAAGAAAGAGAATTTGCTGCGTATGGAGTACAGTAAACCTTTTGAATATCTTATGATTTTGAATAAAAATAACATCTACATAAAAGATGGCAATAAAGAGAATAAGGTTTCTACCAGATCTAACAGATTGTTCCAGCAGATAAACAGGATAACATTGGATTGTATGCAGGGTACGGTTTTTACCAACCCTGATGTGGTTACAAAAGTTTATGAAAATAAGGGCACTTATGCAGTTGAGTTGATTCCGGTTGGGAAAGGTTTAAAAGAGTTTTTTAAATCTATTAATGTTGTTATTGATAAAGATGATCTTTCCGTATCAAGCATTCAAATGAATGAGAACGCGGGCGACAATACCATTATCCGTTTTACCAACAGAGAAATAAACACTAACCTTGCCGATGCGTTATTTGCTATTAAGTAGTTGCATAGTTTTTATACTGTCGGGTTGTGCTTCGGTTTACAAGGGCCTGCAGCCCGCCACCGGCAATGTAAATGATCTTCAAAAGTTTCGTCCAGATCTTAGCCGTGCATTGTACAAGGCTGATATTGATGTGATGAGTCATCATTTAAGCGGTTTGCTATTAATAAAAACCTTGCCGGATAGCAGCGTGCGAATGGTGTTTTCAAACGAAATGGGTTTAAATTTTTTTGATTTTGAATATAAACCCGACGGCGCATTCAAAGTGTATTCTGTTATTAAGCAAATAAACAAAGGGCCGGTGATAAAAACCTTAAAAAAAGACCTGGAACTTATTATGCTGCCGCGAAGGGATTTTAAAGATGCTTACCTGCGTAAGGATGAACAGCATCTTTACTACATTTTTCCGCAAAAAAAAGGAACGTACAGTTACATAACTGATTTGCAGAACACCAAATTGATAAAGATGCAGATCTGTTCGCCACGAAAGGCAATTGTGCAGGCCGAAATGAAAAGCTATCAGGGCGGTATTCCGGATACTATTGGTATTTCACATCAAAATTTTCAATTTACCATTGGCCTAAAAAAACTTGAACGGTAATTGGTTAAGTTAATGCGGCAACCTGTGCCTGATAACGCCATACGCAAAAGTACCCAATAGAGCGCCCGCAATTACCAGCAAGATAGTTAAATAGCCATAACCCAGGTTAACGAACATAGGGCCCGGGCAAGAGCCTGCCAACGCCCATCCCATGCCGAAAATGAGGCCGCCAATAACATATTTTGTCCACTTACCATCCTTGTTTTGAAATAGGATAACCTCTCCCTGAGCGTCTTTAATGCGCCATTTTTTTATCAGGAAAACCGCAGCAATGCCTGAAATTACTGCGGTGCCTATAATGCCATACATCCAAAACGACTGGAAACGGAACATTTCCTGGATGCGATACCAGGAGGCCGCCTCCGACTTCACCATTATTATTCCGAAAATAATACCTGCTATTATAAACTTAAAGCCTTTCATGTATTAAAATATAAGGGGGAATAAAACATGGGTCATGAACAAGCCACCGGCAAAAAAACCAACAACGGCCCAAAGTGAAGGGAGTTGTAGGTTTGAGAGGCCGCTGATGGCATGGCCGGAAGTGCATCCGCCTGCATAGCGCGATCCGAAACCCACCAGAAACCCGGCACTTAGTAAAATGGCCAGTCCTTTTATGCTAAAAGCAAAATTTGAGTTAAATAGAAAAGACGGGTTTAAACCGCCGTCAAACGGAATTCCAAGTTTACCCAGATCATTAATTGTTGCTTGCGAAAGTTGCAAAGGTTGCCCACTATACAAAAACGAGCGGGATAGGAAACCGCCTATAATTGCGCCTGCCAGAAACAGTAAATTCCATTGCTGCTTTTTCCAGTCGACATTGAAAAACGACGATGCCTTGCCTGCGCCCATAAGTGTACAAATGGTACTGAGATTAGATGAAAAGCCAAATGATTTGCCATTATACAATAACAGCAGCATAATTAAAGTAATAGCAAGGCCGGATATATACCACGGCCAGGGCTGTTGAATAAATTCCATCATATTTGCTTGCTATAATAGGGTAGTGGGGTAAACATCATAACTAATATTGAACTTGCCGCTTTCTTTAAGTGCGCCAAAACCACCGGCAACGTTTATCAGGTTATCAAAACCACGAGCCTTTAAAATAGACACAAAAACCATGGAGCGATAACCGCCTGCACAGTGAACATAAACCGGTTTGTTTTTATCTATGTGCCCCATATTATTGTTAATATAATCCAGCGGAAAGTTATGTGCGCCTACAATATGCGCTGAGTTATATTCACTGTCCTTTCGCACGTCTATTAACGTTGCATCAGCCCCCACATCAGCCAACTCATCCGCAGTAATTGAAATAACGCTGTCAATATCTTTTCCGGCGGTTTTCCAGGCGTCAATGCCGCCTTTTAGGTAGCCCATGGCGTGGTCATAGCCAACTCTGGCCAAGCGTGTTACCACCTCTTCTTCCCGCCCTTCATCGGCTATTATCAGCAAGGGTTGTTTAATATCGGTAATTAAGGCGCCAACCCATGGTGCAAAACTGCCATTCAAACCGATGTTGATTGCGCCGGGAATATGCCCCAACTGAAAAGCCTCAGGGTCGCGCGTATCCAATATAACAGCGTTGGTTTCGTTAGCAGCAGTTTCAAATGCCTCAGGCAATAGGGCCAGCGTGCCTTGGGTTAACACGGCATCTATACTGGCATAACCTTCTTTATTCATCTTTACATTCATCGGGAAATAGGCAGGGGGAGGGCTAAGGCCGCGCGTTACTTCGGCAATAAATTCGTCCCGGGTCATGTCTTCCCGTAAAGCGTAATTAAACTTTTTCTGATTGCCAAGTGTGTCGGTAGTTTCCTTACTCATGTTTTTGCCGCAGGCAGATCCTGCTCCATGCGCAGGGTAAACAACTACGTCATTATCTAAAGTCATTACTTTGCTGCGCAACGAATCAAAAAGCAAGCCCGCTAAGTCCTCTTGTGTAAGATGGTTTGCTTTCTGCGCCAGATCCGGACGACCTACATCGCCTATAAATAAAGTATCGCCAGAGAATAAGGCGGTTTGGGTGCCATCTTCATCTAACAATAAATAGCAGGCAGATTCCATGGTGTGGCCTGGGGTATGCAATACGCGTATTCTTACTTTGCCAAGTGTAAATTCTTCATTATCGGTTGATATATATGCAGGATAACCGGGTTGTGCTTCGGGGCCGTATATAATGGTAGCGCCGGTTTGCTTTGCCAGATCAAGGTGGCCGGACACAAAGTCGGCATGAAAGTGCGTTTCAAAAACATATTTAATTTTAGCTCCTGCGGCATCTGCCCTGGCAACGTACGGCTTTACTTCGCGCAGCGGATCAATTATGGCAACCTCGTTTTCTGATTGGATGTAATAAGCTCCCTGCGCCAGGCACCCTGTATAAATCTGTTCTATAATTATCATACCATTCAGTTAATGATACAAAAATCAACTATTCAGCGCTGACAAAAGTCATCAGAATAAAATTTATTTAAAAAGGATAGTGACAGCTGGAATCAGCATAAACAAGCCCGGTATAACTTGATGGCAATTAATTATTTTATAAATATTAAAAATACTGCCGGCCGTAGTTTTTTTTTATTATTTTAGGTGGCGTTTATGTAAAAAAAACAGCATAAACGGTCAATGCTCAACCTTTTCATGCCCACACGTTTATCACAATTTATAGTCGCAATATGTTTAGTCGTAGTTGGTGTTAGCACGGTTGGCTTTTCCATGGCTTTACATTGGAAAAAAAATAATACTCATACCACCCCGGTCCGCAACAAACAGCAAACCATAAAAAAGAAAGTAAGTGCGCGTAAACTGGTAAAAAAAAGCACTTTTGCTGCAGACAGCGTTATAGATAACAACAGTGGCTCAAACATAATTTGCCCTGGAAGCAGTGTTAGTTTAAAGGCTAATCCGGCACCTGCAGGTGCCACCTATCAATGGTTTAATGATGGCAATCAGGTGCCAAATGCTACTTCATCAACCCTTAACACCAGTTTTGCCGGTAAATATTCAGTAAAAGTTACTGATAACAACATTACGGTTATATACCGCGAAATTACCCTAACTGCTGGCGTAAAGCCCGTAGCGAGTTTTACTAACACGGCAGATAACCTGTGTAGTTCTTCGCCGGTACGCTTTACCAATACCTCAATAGGGAATAACTTAACCTATTTGTGGGATTTTGACGACCCGGGTTCGGGGACAAATAACAGATCAACAGCGGCTAACCCTATCCACAGGTTTATTGGCAACCCGGGTAACGGCTCGCAAAGCTACACTGTGCGTTTAACAGTTACCAATAGTGATGGATGCGACCAATCTGTAACCAGAACGCTTACTATGAGGCAACGACCAGGAACAGAACTGGCGGGGGAAACCAAAAATTATAACGGAGTTCCATATTTTGTAGGCTGTAATAATTCACCAACGCTGTTAGAGTTTGCAAATCAGTCTTCTACATCTAACACAAATTACCGTATAGATTGGGGAGACGGCAACCCTGAGTTTAACGTTTCTAATTTTGCAACTACCTCTCATACTTATGCTGTTGGTACTTACAGAATGCGATACATTGTAGCCGGAAATACAGGATGTATAGATACCGCTTATTTTAATGTATTTATCGGGGGTAACCCGGCTGTAGGCCTTGCCAATCCGGGCAATACCAGTATTTGTACCGGGTCTTCCCTCACATTCCCTGTTACAGGCACGCAAAGTAATCCACCGGGAACCATCTATACAGTAACTTTTAACGACGGCAGCCCCGCTAAAGTTTACACCACTGCGCCTGACACGATAACACATTTCTTTAACAAATCATCTTGTGGTACAACAAGCGGTATCTATCCAAATTCTTTTTCGGCAACAATTGTAGCAAGTAACCCTTGTAGTAGTTCATCAGCAGTAGTATCACCAATTTATGTATCTGATAAACCCAGCCCTTTGTTTACCTCAAATGAAGATGTTGGTTGCGTTAACGGTACTATTATTTTTACCAATCGGAACATAGGCAACCAGGTAAGTAATGGCGAATGTAAACCAACCAAATTTGTATGGAGTATAAGCCCGGCAACGGGCTGGGCAGCAGGCGGTAGTTTTGGAAATGATGCTGGTGGTACAGCCAACTCCAATTTATGGCAGAGTGGTTCTGCTAATTTACCTGTTACTTTTACAACTCCCGGAACATACACCATTAAATTGCTGGTTGGAAGCAGCAATTGCGGTAATGGGTTTGTAACAAAAACCATTTGTATAAATCCCGCTCCAACAGCCTCGTTCACTACTAATGTTTCTGCGGGGTGCGGTCCGTTAACTGTAAAGGCAACCAACACATCGCCTGCACCAAATTGCGGTACTAATGCCTATTTTTGGCAGGTTTCGCCCAATACCGGCTTTGTTTTTGCCAATGGTACAAACGCTAACTCAGCAAATCCCGAGATCATGTTTAACGGCGAAGGGAATTATACCTTAAGCCTTACCACTGCCAACTCTAACGGAAAATGTGTTTCAAACCCGGCTACAAAAACGATTAATGTTACTGCAAAACCTACTGTATCAGCTATAAATGCTGCCGCATCTGTTTGCCAGGGCGGAACATTATCGCCTACTGCAAATGTTAACTCTTCGGGAACAACGACCTATCTGTGGACTTTTGAAGGAGGATTGCCTGCCACCTCAAACCAGGCTATTCCGGGTACAGTTAACTATGCTACACCCGGAACTTATACAACCACATTGGCTGTAACAAACAGTTGCGGTACCACCACGGTAACTAAACAAGTTACCGTTACCCCCGCACCCGTGGTGACTAACCCGGGGAACAAGGTGTTCTGTAATGACGATATCACCGCCGCAATAAATTTTACCGGCACTGCAGGTGCAACATTCAGGTGGACAAACAGCGATGCTTCCATCGGTCTAGCCTCATCCGGCATTGGTAATATCGCTGCTTTTAGAGCAACCAATACAGGGGGCGCTACAAAAATTGCTACCATAACGGTTACGCCGTCAAGTGGTTGTATTGGTACGCCCATAACTTTCACCATTACGGTTAATCCAAAACCGGCAGCACCCGTTGCGCCAGCCACAATTACCTATTGTTTAAATGATATTGCTACACCAGTAACGGCGACGGCAACTGCAGGCAACACGCTTAAATGGTATACCAACCCTGCCCTAACAGGTGGCAGCACAACCGCGCCCACGCCCCTTACCAATACCGAGGGTATTACCAGATATTACGTAACGCAGAGCAACAGCAGCGGGTGCGAAAGTCCCGCTTCTACAATAGTGGTTACCGTTTTTGCTGCTATAAGTAATAATACTATAGGTGCCAGTCAAACCATATGCAGCAATACCGCCCCGGCCACGCTTCAACAAATTGGCGTTTTAACCGGCGGCTCAGGAAGCTATGGCTACCAATGGCAATCCTCTGCCGATGGCGGTGCAAATTGGACAAACATAACCGGTGCATTAGCTGCATCTTACACTCCGGGTAACTTAACTGCTGCCATGCAATACCGGCGCGTAGTTAGCAGCGGTACGTGTAGTTCTACATCCGCGCCGGTAACCATTAACGTACAGGGGCAACTTTCCAGTTTTAACATCAGTGCAGACCAAACCCTTTGCAGCGGCGAAACGCCTGCCTTGCTTAATGGCGAGACACCCGTTGGTGGCAACGGTACTTTTACTTTTCAATGGGAGATTTCTGCTAACGGGACTAACTGGAGCAGCATAAACGGCGCAACAAACAATACTTATCAGCCCGGTGCACTTACCGCTACAACGTACTATCGCCGCCGCGTTACCAGCGGCATTTGTTCGGCGGTATCAAACACGGTTACTATTACCGTAAACCCAAAACCGGCAGTATCACCTGTACCGGATAAGGTAGTTTGCAACGGAACTTCGGTAAACGGCATTGCTTTCACAACAACTACCGGTGCCAATGCAACATTTGCCTGGGTTAGCGACAATCAATCCATCGGCTTAAGCGCAGCTTCCGGTACTGGCAATTTACCATCGTTTACTGCTGTAAATACTACTTTAACCCCGCAAACTGCTGTAATTACCATAACGCCAAGCACTAACACTGCCGGGGTATTATGTACGGGCGCGCCGCTAAGTTTTAAAGTTACTGTACTGCCTACCATTAGCGCGGGCCCGGTTGCCAACCAAACGGGTTGTGCGGGTACCGTAATAATTGCAACGCCTTTAACCAGTAATGCTGCTGCGTTTGCGGGTAGCTCCGTTAGCTACAGTTGGGTAGTTGCGGGGCCTTCCATAGGCCTTGCTAATGGCAACGGCGCACAAGTGCCATCTTTTACACCGGTAAATAATGGTACAACAGACCTTGTTGCTACTGTTACTGTAACGCCATTGTATACGTTTGGGGGCCAAACCTGCAGCGGAAACCCGCAGACTTACACCATAACAATACAACCTAAACCTACTGTAGCAAATGCGGGCACTGATGCCAAAATCTGCAATACATCATACCAGCTTGCGGGCAATACACCTGTTGTGGGCAGCGGTACCTGGTCGTTAACTTCAGGCACGGGTGCCAATATTGTTTCGCCGGGTGTGAGCAATACTACTGTTAATAACCTTGTTAAAGGCAACCGCTATCAGTTTACCTGGACCATTGCTAACGGCAGTTGTGCGCCCAGCGTTAGTACGGTAAATATTGATGTTTTGTCTGAATTGGTAAATACCATAAAAGCCGATAGGTTGTCTGTTTGCCCCGGGCAAACGGTTCAGTTAGGTACTAATGCCCTTTCGGGCGGTGATGTGCCTGGTGTAGTACCGGCCAGCTATAGTTATATCTGGGAAAGCTCGGTAAATGGTGTTGACAACTGGACCGCTGTACCTAACGCAAACACAGCAGCGCTTACAGTTACGCCGGTTGGTACACTATCATACAGGAGAAAGGTACAGAGCCATAATCTATGCGAAGTAATAAGCAATGTTGTTAATATAACTTTGAATGCCAGTGTGCCGCCCGCAAACGCAGGTGGCCCTTTAACTGTCTGCAATCAAACTCAGGTACAATTAAGTGGTAATGATCCGGGTGCAAGTTTTGTAGGAACATGGACCGATGATGACCCCAATAGCACACTCACTTTTTCGCCTGATGCACATGCTTACAACGCTACGGTAAGTGGCTTAATACCGGGCCGCACCTATCATTTAACATGGACCATAAATAGTGTAAGCTGTGGTGCTACGTTTTCAAGGCTTACAATTACAAACTTGCCTCCGCTAACAAACGTTGTTAGCCCGCCCATCACAACAATATGCTTTGGCCAGGCAGCTACAATAAGCGGTGCTACAACAACGGGTGGTACCGGCAGTTATACATATACCTGGGAAAGCAGCGCTGACAAAAACACATGGGTGCTGATGACGGCTCAAACCGGCGCAAATCTGACCATTTCGCCAACTCAAAATACTTACTACAGGCGCACGGTAACATCAAGCGTTTGTAGTTTGGTAAGTAACGAGGTTGAAGTTAAAGTTTTACCGCCTATTGCCAATAATGTTATATCAGCACCTCAACAAATATGCATCGGCTTTAATGCCGCTTTGCTGGACGGAAGCCTGCCCACCGGCGGAGACGGGGCTACCTATACTTACCAATGGCAACAGAGTTTTGATGATGCGAATTGGATCAACATAAACGGCGCCATCACCCAAAACTACCAGCCCGTTGGCTTAAATCAAACAATATACTACAGGCGAATAGTGGCTTCCGGGCTTTGCGCGGGGGCACAACAAAATATAAGCAGCAGTATAAAAATTACAGTTAACCCAAATGCAAAGGCAGAGTTTACAGCAAGCTCAACATTGGCTTGTATCCCTTTTAATTTAGGCAGTGTAATTACAAGCATACCGCATGACGATGTAAACAGCACATACACATGGTTGGCTAACGGGGTTGTAATTGGAAACGGGCCGGCATTTCCCGGTTATACCATTACCAATGATGGTGCGCGTGTAGTTATTAAGCTGGTAGCTGTAAGCAAGTTTGGTTGCGATACCAATAGCATGTCAAAAACTTTCAACACAACCAAGGCTGTAACGGCTGCGTTTTCTAAAGATGTGGCCAGCGGCTGCGGGCCCCTGGTTACCCGTTTTACCAATACATCAGATCCAATTGGCGGGGCTACTTATCGCTGGGACTTCGGGAACGGCTCTTCATCATCCGTGGCGCAACCCGGGCCCGTAACTTTCCAACCCAACCCTTCAGGTAGGGATACCACCTATTATATTAAACTAACGGCAATTACTGCGTGCGCTACAACAACCCACACCGACTCCGTCCTGGTAAAATCTAAGCCAAAAGCGGTTTTCACTCCCGATAAAACAAGCGGCTGCTCGCCCTTTACCATACGAATTACTAACCAATCAACGGGGTTACCAAATAATTACACGTTCAGCTTTGGTAACGGCGATAAAATTACCCGTGCTAATAATGGCTCAATTGAATACACTTACCTAACTAATAAAACAGATACTTTAACGTTAACGCTGGTAGCGGAAAACGGATGCGGAAAAGACTCGTCATCCTATAAAATAGTTGTATATCCCAACACTGTTACCGCCAATTTGGTGGTGAACGGCGATAACAAATCAGGCTGTGCTCCGTACGCAGTTAAGTTTGATAATAACTCAACCGGGGCAAATAATTTTCATTATGACTTTGGCGATGGTACAACGGCAACCACAACACTATCACCCGAATCTGTATTCCATACATTTACCAGACCAGGCGTTTACGTTGTAAAAATGACTGCTTCTAACGGTTGCTCCACACAAAGTGCCACACAAACAATAACCGTTTTGGCACCGCCACAAAATAGTTTTACAACAGACCAGGCAGAGCATTGCGTAAAACAGCCGGTGCTATTCACCAATACTACTGTTAATGTTCAAGCCTTTACCTATACTTGGGATTTTGGCGATGGAAGCAGCAGTTTCGCAGTTAATCCTCAGCATATTTACGCGACTGCAGGTACTTACACCGTTCGCCTTACAGCTATGCAAACCGCGCCCGACGGTACTACCTGCGCTAACACTGTAACAAGGGCTATAACAATTTTACCGCCACCGCTTGCTATGTACACCAGTAATGCATCAACACTTAACTGTTCTCCGTTTACGTATTCGGTAAGCTCTACCCCTGCAAATGCAACCGGTGTTTCGTGGGATTTTGGCGATGCCGGTACGATTGACAATACCGCAGGAGGATACACAGGAACGCATACTTATACAAAAGCAGGTGTTTATAGGGTGCGGATGATTGCATATAATCAAAACGGATGTGCTGACACTACTCTGCAGACCGTTAGGGTGACCGAAACGCCCAAACCGCAATTTGCAACTGCTGATACGGTGCTTTGCGGCAATAATGCAGCAATAACCTTTAAAAACAGTACCGTTTATGGCGGCATGGATCTGGTTACATATAAATGGTTTATAAATAACGTGCAGGTATCGTCGCAAAAAGATCTTAATTACACCTTCAACGTTCCACCTGGTGCCGTTCGCCCGTATACCTTTAATGTTAAGTTGTTGGCAACAAGTACCATCGGTTGTAGCGATACCGTTATGCATACCATGCGTTTTAATCCGCTGCCTGTTGCCAGGTTTAGTGTTCCATCGGCCACAAGCTGCGCCCCTTTTGACCTCAACATCAGTAATACTTCGCAGTATGCTGACCAGTTCCAGTGGTTTTTAGACGGAGTACTTGTGAGTACAGACAGGGTGCCGCGGCATATTATATTAAGGCAACCCAACAAAACTTACACATTAAGAATGGTAGCAACAAATATATATGGTTGCCGGCCGAACGAAATGAGTTTAACACTTAGTACATATCCAAAGCCTACAGCGCAATTTAGCCTGATAGATAGTGTTAGTTGCAACGGCAGGCTGGATATCAGAGTTACCAATAAAACAACAGGGGCAACTACCTACAACTGGAACTTTGGCGATGGTACGCCCGATCAAAATTCGGTGACCCCTTCTCACACTTATGGCGTCCCCGGCATTTACAAATTACGATTGATAGCATCCAATGGTGTATGCCCAGACACAATTATACATCTGATACAAATTGCTTCAACGCCAAAGGCATCGTTTGTAGCCAGTGCGCTAAAAGGCTGTACTTCACTTTCTACCACCTTTCAAAACACATCTATAAATAGTAACAACTTTTTATGGGATTTTGGCGATGGTACTTTTTCAACAAGTAAAAATCCAACTCACGTATACGCTTACAGAAACACACCTTTTACGGTTAAACTGATAGCTTACGGAGAGTACGGCTGCACAGACGAAGCGGTAATTATAAATTATATAATTGTTTCGGCACCGCCTGTGGTAGATTTTATTGCCCTGCCAGACAGTTTGATACAAATTCCTGACCGGGGCTTTAGTTTCAAAAACAGATCTACCGGAGAGAATCTTAAATATGTTTGGGACTTTGGAGACGGAAAGTCGTCTACCCAGCAAGATCCGGCACATAATTACGCGGATGCCGGTATATATTCGGTTAAATTAACAGCAACCAATGCAGACGGTTGCAATAGCGTAAGGATAAGAACAGTTACTGTTGTAAATGCGCAGCAATATTTATATGTGCCCAATGCTTTTGAGCCTGGCAGTGCCAGATCTGAGCTGCAAACCTTTAGTGTGAGAGCCTTGGGGCTCAAAACCTATTCGCTTAGCATATTTAATAAATGGGGGCAGCTAATTTTCCAAAGTACAGAGCTGGATGACAAAGGGGTACCTACTACAGGTTGGAACGGGCAAATGAAAGGGCAATTAGCTCCGTTAGGTGTTTACGTATGGAAAATAAATGCCTCGTTTTTAGATGGTACAGAATGGAAAGGGATGAAATATAACAGCAGCGACACGCCATCGCGTACAGGTATTTTACATTTAATAAGATAGGCATGAGGGTGAAGCTATTTTACTTGTTGTTTTTTGCGTTACTATTTAACAGTGCACAAGCGCAGGATCATATTTACTCGCAATTTTACAATGCCCCGGCATATTTAAATCCTGCTTTGAGCGGGCAGTTTGAGGGCGATTTTAGGTTAAACATGATCTATAGAAGCCAATGGACCGGCGTACCCGGCCCGTTAAATTATTATACACTATCGCTTGATTTGAAGGTGCCACGCTTAAACGGCGGCCTGGGTTTGATATTTACAAAAACCAGTGAGGGCAGCGCCTACCTTAATAAGATGAATTTTTCGGGCATATATAGTTACAGTGTTGAATTTGAAAATAGTACGCTTTACTTTGGTTTGCAAGCCGGGCTAACCAACAGAAAGGTGGATGCCGATAAGTTAGTGTTTTTAGATCAGTTAGGGTCAGAGGGTATTATACCCGGGGCTGGCACCAATGCATCAATTGCGCAGTTTAATAACAAATTATTTTTTGATGGCGGAGCGGGGATCAACGCGGTGTTAGGAAATTTGATGCTAGGCGTATCCGGCCAACACCTTAACAGGCCGAACGAAACTTTAACCGGCGAGACGGCCATTTTACCCATTCGCTATAACTTTTATGGCAGCTACCGTTATTCCCTGAACAGCAATTTTGAAGATTCGCCCATAATCATACCATCAGTGGTTTTTTACAGGCAGGCAAATTTAAGTTCATTAAGTGCTGGTTTTCAATATAAATACAAAAGCGTAAACGCCGGCTTGTGGTTTCGCAGGGATGGGCAGCAAAATGATGCGATTGTACTTTCGTTCATTTTCGACTTATTTAACGCTAACAGATCTGATAAAACCCGTTTCGGAATCAGTCATGATGCGGGTGTTTCCAAATTACCTTATACAAATACAGCCGGTACAACTGAAGGTGCATTTAGTTATGAGACAACGTTCCCCGGCTCGGGTAGTTACCGCGGATATCCAAACGGCAATAGTTCCGGGTTGAAATGTTATGATTTTTATTAATTCGGAGCCTCGCCGAAAAAGTGTTAATATTGATTTTGCACCAGCAATCAGGCAGACATAATTCATCGGCATTATCAGAAACCTGCGCACAGTGTTGGAAACTATCATTAAAACAAAAAAAGCTCCCCTAACAAATTAAACCTTGTTATGAAAAGAGTAGTGACACCTATGTTTAACCCGCTTGCTGTGCTAACCAAATACATAGGAATATTTTTCTTGTTGTTGTTATATGGCACTTGCTTTATAACATCAGACGAGCTTTTAAACGGTATAGTTGAAGCCAAAAGTATATGGTTTATTTTTATAACAGGCTTGCTATTGCTCTATTTAGCGGTAGTTTGTTTTAAAACTGATTTGAATCTGCAGTTAAATGCTTTAGATATAGTTGTTAGTGTTTTTCTGCTGTATCTTATTGCTAATAACACTATCCATGACGGGCAGGTACTATCCAGGAAGAACCTTGAGGACGCAGCGTTGATAGTGGTTTATTTTTTTTCAAAAACGCTGTTCCGCGGTAAGCTTTTTCAATTTCGGTTATATGCAATTTTGATGTTTGTGCTTGTGTTTTCACAAATCACAATTGCCACTTTTCAGTGGTTGGAGTTTTTGCCATCGTATAATTCCAATTTCAGATTTACAGGTATCTTTTTCAATCCGGCTCCGTTTACTATTTTTCTTTCGGCTACCATTATTTATTGTCTTAATGCGTGTTTATTTAGCACAAGTAAGATTGTTAAAGTTGTGGGGCTGTGTTTGTTTACTATGGCGGTTCCTATTGTTGTCATAGCATTTTCGCGCTCAGCATGGCTGGGATTGTCAGCGGGGATAGTGTTGGTTTTTTTGGTAAGATTTCGGCCCCAACAATATTTGAAAAGCAAAGTTGTTAGAATTGCCGGTCTGATTTTAATTGGTGCTATAATTTGCTTTACAATTATGCATCTGTATGGTTTAAAAAAAGAATCGGCTGATGGGAGATTGTTAGTTTGGAAGCTATCACTTAATATGATTAGCGACCGCCCTTTTAGCGGAATAGGGCAGGAAAATTTTGCGCCTTGGGTGCTCAAATATCAGTCTGCATATTTTGAGCAAAACCCAGATAAATATTTTACTGAAGGTCGGCTATCTGATACAGTTTATTACGCCTTTAATGACCTTTTGCAACTAGCCGTAGAACAGGGCTTAATTGGGCTTGCGTTATTTGGTACCATATTAATCATCTGGTTTAACATTTCGCGACGATTGATCAGTGGAATAAAGCCAAATGATACATCCGGTTACAACGCGGTTATAGTAGGAGCAATAGCGTCTGTATTAATAATTATAATTAGCGGACTAACTTCTTACCCATTAGTAATGCTTCCCATTTTAATAGTGTTTTTTGGTTCAATGGGTTTGCTATCCGGGTGCTCTGACGGTCTTTTTTCAAACCGCTACAACATCGCCAAAGCGGGTAAAGGGGTTTTAGCAACGGCAAACATACTTATGGGTGTTGGTTTTATAGTTTATAGTATAGCATTATACAGGGCATACTATTTAGAAAACAGCATTGCCAAGCATGGTTATAATAGCAAAGAATATCACCTCATAGTCAATTCCGAATCCTGGTACGCTCTGCGGCAATGCGATTATCTGCTGTATGTAGGGAAATATATGCAAGCCATTGTTGAACTAGAAAAGGCTAAGAAGAATACCACTACCAAATCGCTTTACTTTTCGTTAGCGGATTTATACACTTACGAAAAAAAATATAGTAAAGCAGAAAAGCAATTACTATTTATGTACTATGCCCTGCCTGCCCTTGTTGAGCCAAAATACAGGTTAGCTATGTTTTATTACAATACCGGGCAAAATAAAAAATGGAAAGCCGTAGCCAACCAGCTATTAAATTTCCATCCTAAAATAGCTTCTCATACTGCTGATCAAATGATTGCGGAGATAAGGGAATTGTATAATAAATAGCCGCCTAAGTGTCTGATGTACACGTACTAATACGTCAGAATTGAAAAATAGTTGTTGGATATAATAACTTGGTTTCGATACATTTAACCAACCAATTAAAACCAATAATTATCATGCAAAAGAAAATCTTACCGTATTTTATCGGGCTGTGTTTAGTCACGCTCGGCTTGTTTATTTATTCATGCTCCAAACGCTTTGAAGATCCATCCAGCTTAGATTTGGCTAACGGAACGGTTGAAGTGCCGAGTAGTATTTTAAAAACAGCAGAAACCTGGCATAAAGTGCAAACCGAAGGCGATGGTGCCATAAACGTATTAAGTAACAACAAGAAGCCTTACATTTTGCCGCCCGACTGGAAAAACGCCCGGATGACACAAAGCAATGGCAAATCAACCATTATAGTACCTGGACCAGATGCCGGAGTTGACGAAGAATACGGCAGAGGCTTAGTACGTAAGTTTGTGTTTACCGAAGAGAGCGGCAAAATAACCGATGGTAAAATAGTAGAGATATTTTCGTCTCGCGACTCCATTCAAAGAGCCAAAGGCACTATAATGGAGGATTATGTAAAAGGTAAAATGACCGGCTTTACCGGTGCTGTTATAAGCTATGATGTAAACTATAAACGTATTCAAAGCGATGTTTATAAAAACGGGATTATTGACAGTAAACGTATAGCCAAAGTGTATTCAATGAAGCAGAGCAGCTTTGCCAAAATGTTTGGCACTAACACGGCTAAAGGCAAAATCAACACGGCCGGTAAATCAACGCCGCTTACCACATTGATAAACCCTGATTGTACTTACCTTATTTATGGCACCTATCAATGGATTGATGGATGGGGCTGGGTTTTAATTGATTACTATATACTTGGCGAATTCTGCGGTGGCAATAACAACGAAGCAGGCGGCGGCGGTGGCGGCGGCGGTGGCGGCGGTGGTGGTGGCACCGGTTGTAATAGTGTAACTAAAGATGGAAAAATAGTGAATTGCGATA